>MDTA01088101.1_pt1 | contig 135569 bp, 113 predicted proteins | sample 811151 | NCBI WGS metagenome assembly MDTA01 (sample SAMN05326648, study PRJNA326480) | marine metagenome | isolation source: seawater | place: Indian Ocean: South | collected 2010 | reverse complement strand
GGGTATAGCGTTTGCGGCTCATTCGTTCCTCCTTCTCAAAGGTCAGAATGCGCCGAAATCTCTTAAAAACTCCGGACCACTTTTAGGGTTTCAGGTCAAGGGCCGTGTCCGTATTCGGACGCGGTGCCAGCCATTCCGCATTCAATGCATCCACCGTATCGTCGCGCACGGGCGAGACGGAAACGACCTCCACGCCCGCACGCGCCAATGCCGGCAACCAGTCTCCCAGGACATGCTCTCCGGGACCGCCGGAGAGAACCTGGGCGTTCTTCGTCCCGAGCCCGCCGAAGGCCACAAACAACTGGGTGTGGTTCCTAATCTCCGACCATGGTGTCAACGCGCGGAGTGCCCTGTGATCGCCTAGGATTCGCGGCAGGAGCGTCAGTCCGGCGGCGATCGAATAGGTATGCAGTTGGTTCACGAACCCGCCATGGCAATTGAGAAACCGCTTAAGCTGCGTATTCGCATGATGGAAGCGACCGGCACTCGCCCACCCATAGGAACCGCCGAAGATCGCTTCGTTGCCGAAGGTGTCCTTTACCAGCTGGAGTTCGCCGGCAACCAAATCGAGGGCTTCTCGCCAGGAGACCTGAATAAAGGCATCGCGGCCCCGTCCATGCGGCTCCCGTCCCGGTTTCAGCCATCCCTTACGAACCATCGGCGCCTGGATGCGGCTGGTGTCATAAACGGCGTCCGGGATCGATTGCAGGAGGTCCGAACTGTGCCCATCCTTCTCGAAAGGCTCTACCGACGTCAACCGTCCGTTGTCCATGATCGCGGTGAACGCGCCCCAATGAGAGCTATGCCTCGCCCGCATGTTTCCATCCTTCGATTATCGCACGATCCGCCGGGCGCAATTCCTTCGGTCTGCCGCAGCGGACAGCGACGAAGATCCTTGCGCCCTTGGGCCGTCAACGGTTCTCCCTCAAGCGACACCCGCACGAAGACAGGAATCGCGCCAGCCATTACTGCGCCAGTCATCGACGGATCACAAATTTACTTTGCTGATGCGCTTTATTGACTGCATGAATTTTAATGGTACGAACCCGCGCCCGCCGGGACACCAATTGATGGAGTATTTTTCACTACGGCATTGTCACGTTAACTGGCTGAAGCGAAGCCTAGACTCTGATTTCCGCCTGGCTGTTAAGCAGCTACGGCAAGCCGCCAACAACTCAACACGTCAGTGCGAAACATCTTCATAGTCGTTCTAGAAATCAGATGCCGTTGAATGTTGAAGTAGTTGTAGAAGGTGGAGAAGACAGAAAGGAAGCGCTGCGCTGATTTTGCCGACTTGAATCGTTGCTGTTTGCGCTCCCTTCGTCTCGTTGGTTGGTGCGAATTTTCAATACGGTTGTTGAGTCGTTTGCCGACTAGGTTATCAGTATGAGGGAGAATATCGCGAACAGCTGACATCGAAGCTTGCCATTTGTCCGTCACGACAACGTTTGGTGTCGTTGGAAGTTTCTTAAGCATCTGGCGAAGGAACTTTAGGGCAGCAGTCTTGTTTCGGCGCGACTGTAGAAGCACATCCAGCACCTCGTCCTCAACGTCGCCGGCGAGTCAGAGATACATCTGCTTGCCGCCGATCTTCAGAAAGACCTCATCGATGTGCCAAGTTGCACTGGGCTTAGGTCGTTTCGCGCGAAGCCGTTCTGCATAACGGCGGCCGAACTTCTCGACCCATCGGCGGATTGTCTCGTACGAGACATCAACCCTCGCTCTGCTAACAGCTCTTCGACTTTCAGATAACTCAACGTGAACCGAAAATAGAGCCAAACCGCATGTTGGATGACGACTGGCGGGAAGCGGTGGCGGCTGTAAGAGATAGGTTCCATCTCATCAGCTTATCATGATCGTCAAATGGGCCGTTAACGTGACAATGCCAACGTGACAAGGCCAACGTGACAATGCCGTCGAGATCAATTTCACGACCGTCTGTTGCGCCTCGCGATGCGGGAAGTGTCCGGCATCCTCCAGGACCTCCACCGTTCCCCCACGTCCCGCGATAAGGTCCGCATGTCTTCTGCTGCCATAGGGATCTTGCGCGCCATGGATCGCCAGCACGGGGCATGTCACCCGGCCCAGCGCATCGGCAAGCGACCAATCCTTGAAGGCTGGCGATAGCCAGGTGTCGACCCAGGCGCGGAGAGCCCATTCGGCTTTATCGCCATGATACCTGGCGAGTTTGGCGAGGCCCGTCTCGGTCTCGAAACCGCCCCGCGCATCCCGAATACCCCGCACCGTCAGGTCTTCGACGAAGGCCTGCGCACCGAGGGTGATCAAGGCACGGCACCGATCGGCATGGCGCGCCGCCGCTTCGACCGCCATGCCGCCGCCGACGCTGTGCCCGCAGGCGACGAAGGTCTCGAACCCACACGCTTGCTGTAGCAACGGCACGCTCAAACGCGCTTCTGCCGCAATGAAATCGAGATCGAGTTGGCCCGGATGCGGATCGGACCTGCCGAACCCCAACCGGTCGTAGGCAATGACCGTCCGGCGCGTGGCGACGGCGAGCGCTTCGGGGAAATCCCGCCACAGCTCGATACATCCGAGCGAGTCGTGAAACAGAAGCAGCGGCGTCGCGCCATCGGCACTAGGCGGTGTCCACGTGCGAACGGCGAACCGCCCCCGCGCGCCGGTCACGCTCAGGTCGGCGACCGCGACCGCCATCCCTAGGACGCCGCGTCGGTGAACCGCGGCACCGCGTCGAACAAATCGGCGACCAGACCATAATCAGCGACATCGAAGATCGGCGCTTCTTCATCCTTGTTTATAGCGACGATCACCTTGGAGTCCTTCATACCCGCCAAGTGCTGGATCGCGCCGGAGATGCCGATCGCGATATAAAGCTCCGGTGCCACGACCTTACCCGTCTGACCGACCTGCCAGTCGTTGGGCGCGAAACCGGAATCGACAGCGGCCCGAGACGCGCCAACGGCGGCCCCCAAGGCGTCCGCCAGCGCGGCGATCAGGGCGAAGTTCTCTTCCGAGCCCACGCCCCGGCCACCGGAAACGACGATCTTGGCGGACGTCAGCGTCGGGCGGTCGGATTCCGTGACACGGTCTTCGATCCAGGCCGACAATCCCGGGTCGGCGCCGACCGACACCGTTTCGATCGGGGCGGCATCGCCGTCCGCAGCCGGCTGGAAACTGGCGGTCCGTACGGTCAGCACCTTGACCGCATCGGACGACGTCACGGTCTGCACGGCGTTGCCGGCGTAGACCGGGCGCGCGAACGTGTCCGCAGCCAGCACGGCCATGACGTCGGAAATCACCATGACGTCCAACATCGCCGCGAGACGCGGCAGGACGTTCTTCGCGTCCGCCGTCCCCGGCGCCACGAAATGCGTGTAATCCCCGGCCACATCCCGGATCAGCGCGGCCATCGGTTCGGCGAGACCATGAGCCAGCGACGGGTCGTCGGCGACCAGGACTTTCGTCACCCCGGCGATCTTGGCGGCGTCGGCCGCCGCCGCGTCCACGCCGGCCCCAGCGACGAGCACCGTCACCGCGCCCAAGTCCAGCACCGCCGAGACCGCCTTGGCGGTGGCGTCGCGCGCGAGGGCTCCCTCGGTCACTTCGGCTATCAGCAAAACGCTCATCAGATCACTCCCGCCTCGGTCTTGAGTTTCTCGATCAGTTCTTCCACGGAAGCGACCTTGATCCCGGCTTGACGGCCCGCGGGTTCCGCCACCTTCGAGACCGACAAACGCGGCGACAGGTCGAGGCCGAAATCGCTTACGCTCTTCTCTTCCAGCGGTTTCTTCTTGGCCTTCATGATGTTGGGCAAAGAGGCATAGCGCGGTTCGTTCAGGCGCAAATCGGCGGTCACCACGGCGGGCAGTTTCACGCTGACGGTCTGCAGGCCGCCATCGACCTCGCGGGTGACAACGGCTTGGCCATCGCCGATTTCCAGGTTCGACGCAAAGGTCGCCTGCCCCCAGCCCAGCAACCCGGCCAGCATCTGCCCCGTCGCGTTCATGTCGTTATCGATCGCCTGTTTGCCGGCAATGACCAGATCGGGACGCTCGCTTTCGACAAGAGCCGCCAGAATTTTAGCGACGCCCAGCGGCTCCATATCCTGATGAACATCGGTGCCCGCGGTTACCAGGATCGCCCGGTCGGCGCCCATGGCGAGCGCCGTCCGCAATGTTTCCTGAGCCTGCGGCACGCCGATGGAGACCGCGACGATTTCGGAAACGGTGCCTTTTTCCTTCAGGCGCACGGCTTCCTCGACGGCGATCTCGTCGAAGGGGTTCATCGACATCTTCACGTTGGCTAGGTCGACGCTGGAGCCGTCCGCCTTCAGGCGAATTTTCACGTTGTAATCGGCAACCCGCTTCACGGGCACGAGTACCTTCATCACAAACCTCCGGCTTGTCTGGGAGTCTTTCAACCCCGGGAGCACGCTCCCGGTTATTTCTTGTTCATATAGATCGAACGAAAATCCGGTTTGCGCTTTTCACGGAACGCGTTGCCGCCTTCCTTCGCTTCGTCGGTGTCGTAGTACAGCGCCACGGATTGGAAGCCGAGTTGGGCGATGCCGCGCAGGTCTTCCGTCGCCGCGTTGAACGACTTCTTGGCGATGGCGATCGCCGTGGGGCTGCGCTCCAGGATTTCCTGGCACCACGCGTCGACCTCGGCATCGAGTTCCTCGGCCGGCACCACGCGGTTGACGAGCCCCATCTCCAGCGCCTCGGCGGCGGAATAGCGGCGGCACAGATACCATAGCTCGCGCGCCTTCTTTTCGCCGATGATACGCGCCAGATACGCCGTGCCGAACCCCGGATCGACGGAACCGACCTTGGGGCCGACCTGACCGAAGACGGAACGGTCCGAGGCAATGGTGAAGTCGCAGATCGTCGCCAGGACATTGCCGCCGCCGATGGCGAAACCGTCCACCTTGGCGATGACCGGTTTCGGGATGTCGCGAATGAGGGTGTGCACCATCTCGATCGGCACGCCGATGATCCCCTGACCCTGGCGTTCCGATTTCTTGTCGCTGGTGTCGCCGCCGACACCGAAGGCCTTGCCGCCGGCACCGGCCAGCACGACAACGCTGATCGAGCGATCCCAGCCGGCCTTGGTCAACGCTTCGATCATTTCGAAGTACGTCTGCTCGCGCCAAGCGTTCATCTTTTCCGGCCGGTTGACCGTGATCGTCGCGACACCGTCGCGGGCTTCGTAGATAAGATCTTCGAACTGCTCTTCAGCCATGGGGATTTCCTTCCAATATCGACAATCTTGGGACGGTGCGTCCCGGGGTTATTTCCCCTTGAAGTTCGCCTTGCGCTTTTCGAAAAAGGCGCCGATGCCTTCGCGGCGGTCTTCGGAGTGATAGATCGTGGCGGCGATGAAGGCCTCGTAATCGAGCGATGAGACCAAATCCATCTGCATCCCGGTGTAGACCGTGTGCTTGATGAAGGCATGGCTGAGCGGCGCGCGGGTTGCGTAGTGCTCGACCATCGCCAACGACGTGGCCAGGGCCTCGCCGTCTTCCGTCAATTTATTGATCAGACCTATCCGATAGGCTTCCTCCGCGCCGATGGGGTCGGCATCGAACATGATTTCCAGCGCCTTGGACGGACCGACGATCCTGGGCAGGCGCTGCGTGCCGCCGGCGCCGGCAACGGTGCCGATCCGCGCGCTGGTGATCGCATACGAAGACGACTTGGAGCCGATCCGGAGATCGCAGGCAAGCGCGAGCTCGCACCCGCCGGTCATGCAAAACCCTTCGACGGCGGCGAGCACGGGTTTCTCGTTTTCTTCCAGGGCACGGCAAGTCCGGTGCCACTTCTGGAAATAGCGGATCATCTCGACGCCGTTGCTGAGGGCCTGCGCGTCGTTGAGATCTGCTCCCGCCGAGAAATAGCTCTCGCCGCCGGTGATGATAATACCCCGGACGGCGGCATCGGCTTCCGCCTCGGCGGCCGCCGCGACCAATTCGTCCATGACCTGCGTGCTGATGGCGTTGCGCCGTTCCGGCCGGTTGAGGGTAATGACGAAAGCCGCGTCTTGCCGGTCCGTCTTGATCGTTTCGTAGGTCATCTGATTTCCTGTATCCAAACGTTGTGGTCTCGTGGAGCGTCAGTAGGAACGCGGCAAGCCGAGCGCCGACTCGCCGATTTCCGTCAGGTCTCCCTTGTAGGGAACGGCCGCCAGCTTCATCGCCCGAACGTCGCGCCATTTCCGTTCGATGTCGTATTCCCGGGCGAAGGCGAAGCCGCCGTGCGTGGTGAAGGCCGCATCGGCCATGTTCCAGGCCGCTTCCATGGCCAGGTAATGGGCGACGCTGGCGGCCACGCCGGCATCCAGGCCGGCGTCGTACAGCGCCATCGCGCGGCGCAAACCGATGAAGGCCGCCTCGACCTCTATGTGCGCCTTGGCCAACGGAAACTGGATGCCCTGGTATTTGCCGATCGGGTTGCCGAACACGACCCGTTCTTTGGCGTAGGCGGCGCCGCGTCTGGAAAAGAACCGGCCGTCACCGATGGCCGCCGCCGCTTCGAGTATCCGTAACACGACATCCGCCGCCACGATCAGCGCGCCACCGGTATCGGCCGGCGCGATCCTGTTCGATGCCAGGATCGCGACCTTGTCGAAGCGAACGTCCGCGACGCACGTATTCGTCATCTCGCCGTAGGGCGTCGGGACCAGGCCCGCCGAATCGCTCCCCGCCTCGACGAGATAAAGCGCCGTCGGCTTTTCATCCGTATCGTTTTCGCGCGCGGAGACGATCATGGCGCCGCTTTCCACCGGCGCCAGAACCCGCGTCTTCGTACCGGACAGCGCGACGGCATCGCCCGACGGCACGGCGACACACCCGGCGTCGTCCGCCTCGTCGTGCGCGAACGCCTGCAGGGTGAGACTTCCATCCGCTAACCTGGGCAGGATCGCGCGCTTTAGCGGCTCGTTATCGGCGCCGGCGAGCAAGGCCGTCAGCCGGAATTGCTGGATCGGCAGTGCCGCGTTGCAGCCCGTCGCATGGATCGTTTCGATGATCGCCGCCGCCGCTTCGAGCGGCAAGCCCGCGCCGTCATATGCCTCTGGCACGAGCGCCGCCATGATACCGGCGCCACCCAGGGCCGCCACGAACGACGCCGGGTATCGATCGCCGAGCGGACGATCTTCCAATTCCCGCCAATATTCGGCCGGAAATTCGCGGCAAATTTTCTCGACGGTATCGCAGATGTCCGTATAGGCATCCGCGCCGATCTCGATGCGCATATCGCTCTCAGTCGTCGTCATGGTTCGCTCCGCCCGCGTCAATAGGATCTCGGCAGCTCAAGCACGTGCTGCCCGACAAAGTTCAGGATCATGTTCGGCGAGACAGGAGAATTCCGGCTCATGCGGGAATCCCGCCACTTGCGCTCGATGTCGCGATCCGACCGCAGCCCCTCGTGCCCGTAAACGCTCAAACAGGCCTCGGCGCAGGCCCAGACGGCCTCGCCGGAACTGAATTTGGCCATGTTGGCCTCGGCGCCGCACTTCAGCCCGGCATCGAACATGGCGTTGGCCCGCCGCACCATGAGGTCCGCGACCTCCAGACGCGCGAAAGCGTCGGCTATCTGTGCTTGCACCGATTGCCGCGCGGCGAAGGGCGCGCCATGCCCCGAGCGCGAAGACGCGTGCGCCACGGCCTTGTCGATGAAGTAGCGGGCATTGCCGATGGCCTCCGCCGACACCAGGCAGCGTTCGGCATTCATGCCATCGAGGATGTAGCGGAAGCCCCGCCCCTCCTCGCCGATCAGACTCGATTCCGGAATCCACACATCATCGAAAAAGATTTCCGTGGTGTTGTGGTTCACCATCGCGTCGATGGGCACGATCTCCATGCCGTTCTTCTTGGCTTCGTTCATGTCGATCAGGAACACGGAGATGCCGTCGACGCGCTTCTTCACCTGATCGGCGGGCGTCGTTCGCGCCAACAGCAGCATCAGATCGGAGTGCGCGGCCCGCGACGTCCAGACCTTCTGGCCGTTGACCACATATCCGCCGTCGCACTTGTCGGCACGGGTCCGCAATTGCGTGGTGTCCGAGCCCGTCGTCGGTTCCGATACGCCGAACGCCTGCAGACGCAGTTCGCCCGTGGCGATCTTGGGCAGGAACTCGGATTTCTGGGCGTCATTGCCGTGACGCAGGACGGTACCCATCGTGTACATCTGCGCATGACAGGCGCCGGCGGAACAGCCGCTGCGATGGATGGTTTCGAGAATGACCGCGCCGGCACGCACGGGCTTGCCCCATCCGCCGTACGCCTCGGGGATCAAGGCGGACAGAAACCCCGCTTCCGTAAGCGCGCGGACGAAAGCCGTCGGGTAGCTGCCGGACGGCGGCTGCTCTTCCAACGCGCGCCAATAGTCGCCCGGAAAATCGGCGCACAACGCCGCGACGTCCCGGCGGTATTCCGGATAGTCGTCGGCTATGGAAAACGAAGGCGTCTCGGTCATGTCCTCATCTCCTGGAATCTCTTTCTCAGCCTTTCGGGCGGGGCGTTAACCGGCATCAGCGGCCCTGGAAGCGGGCCGGACGGCGTTCGACGAAGGCGCGCACGCCTTCCAGCCGGTCCTGGGTGCCGACCAAGCGGTTGTAGGCTTCCAGTTCGAAGGCGTAGCCGGTGGCGATATCCACGTCGCAGGCAACGTCGACCGCCTTGCGGGCGCGATAGATCGACAGGGGGGCGTTGGCGCAAATGGCACGCGCCGTTTCCAAGACGTCATCCATCAAGGCATCGTCTTCGCAAATCTTGTTGATCAGGCCCCATTCGTAGGCTTCCTCGGCAGAGAAGGGCCGCGCCGTTAGAATGATTTCCTTGGCCCGGTTGCGGCCGACGACGCGCGGCAGGTTCTGCGTGCCCATCCCCCCCGGCATGATTCCGATCTTCACTTCCGTCAGGGCGAAGCGCGCGCGGCGCGCCGCGTAAGAAAAATCGCAGGTGAGGACCGTTTCCAGACCGCCGCCGTAGGCCGCGCCGTTGACCGCGGCAATAATCGGGATCGGACATTCCAACAGCGCCATCCGGGCCCGTTCGAACAAGGCATGCTGGCGCTGCCATTGTTCGTCGGTCATTTCGTTGCGTTCCTTGAGGTCGCCGCCGGCACTGAAAACCTTATCGCCGGCCCCGGTCAGGACGATGCAGCGGATGTCCTGCTGATCGACGTACAGGCCCGTCCACAAGTCGAACAGGTCGCGTCCCATCTGTGTATTGGTCGAATTGGCCTGCGCCGGCCTGTTCAACGTGACGACCAGCAAGTGGTCCTCGATACGCTCGACCTTCAGCGTTTCGAAAGCATCGCCAATGTGCTTCAAGACACCGTTCCCTCATCCCAATATCCCGCCCGCACGCGCATCGCGGCAGCGGAAGGGCGCCGTTTCCCGCACCGCATGGCGCGGCATTCACGGTCGTCCATTTTTGATGCGCGGCATCTTTCCATGCGCGCCGTACGCTTGTCCAGAAAAAATGGAATGCATTCCATTTTTTAATTAGGCCAAAAAACTCGATGCGCGACCATCGATCCAATTCCTCGTGCCGTTAAATGTTCAGAGCGCGCATGGTACGCCGATTGCGCCGTGCACGACCGGCGGCGTCTCCGACAAGCGCATGGGGGAGGCGAGCGCGGGCCAGGATTCCCCTTTGCCGTTGACGACTTCCGCCAGCAGATGGCGGTCCGACGTCATCTCGGCTTCGACGACTTCAGAGACCCGGCAAACCGGCGTCAACGAAAGGCCGGCCGTCAAATAGGTCTCGATGAACGCCGCGCGCGTGTCGGCGGTCTTATCGGGAAGGCCGTCGAGATCGCCCCGCCGCGCCGGTTCGACGCTGGCGTAGACATAGCCGTCGGCGCAGGCCACGAGCTTGTCCGTCCCCGCCGCGCCATTGCCTTTCCACGTCACGGACGTCATCCAGGTGGCGACATCCTGCATGGAAAGATCGATATACTGTCCGAGCCCGGTCCGCCGGCGCTGCCGCAACGCGGCGAGAATGCCGAACAGGCCGACCTCGCCGCCCATGAAATCGCCCGCCGAAATACCGGATTTCAACGGCGTTCCCTCGAACGCGTTGGCATCCATGAACCCGGACATGGCTTGGACGACGGTGTCGTAAGCCGGCTTTTTCCCATAGACGGAGTCCATGCCGAACCCGGTGATCTGACAATAGACCAGACGCGGGTTGATCTCCGACAATCGTGCCGCGCCGAGACCCAACGCTTCCATGGAACCTGGTTTCATGTTCTCAACCAGGACGTCGGCGCCGCGGATCAACTCGGCGAATTTTTCATATCCGTCTTCGGTCTTGAGATTGAGACTGACGCTTTCCTTGCCGCAATTGCTCATAACGAAAAACAGGCTCAAACCGTGCTTCGTCGGCATCCAGGCACGGGCGGCGTCGCCTTCGGGGGATTCGACCTTGATGACCTCGGCCCCCAGCGTGCCGAGGTGCCGGCCGGCCAAGGGCGCCGTCGTATACTGGCCGATTTCGACGACCCGGACGCCCTCCAGCGGCAGCGCATGGCTCCGATTGGCAATCCCCTCGGACGCGTCCCGGTTTCGGGCCGCAAGCAACGCCGCCACCCCGGCCCGCCCGGAATCCCGTGCCGGCACCGCGTCCGCCGCGCGGCCACGGCCGCCGCCGGTCCGAAACACGGTCCCCGGCAACTTGGCCGCGCTCCCGCTCTCAGGATCGTCGGCCATCGTCACCATGTCGCGGTGCGCCAAGTTTGGATCGTTGCCAGCATCCTCGGTCTTTAGGATCAAGCCGTTGGCGACGCCCGCTTGCGATAGCAGATCGGCGCAGGTCCGGGCGTCGACGGTCGCGACCCAGCCGCCGACGATGGCGTCCACGGCGGCGCGGTTCGAAACGCGCGCGGACAATTCCTTATACGACGGATCTTCGATGTATTCCGGCGTGTTCATTGTCTGACACAGCCGGACCCACTGTGGGTCCGTCGCCGAACAGATCAGGACCCATCCGTCCGTGGCTTGATAGGCGTTCCACGGCACGGCCATGGCATGACCGTTGCCGAGGCGGCCGGGCTCGCCGCCGCCGAAATACGACGGCAGGAACGTAATCATCGAATTGACCGCGCAATCGTAGAGCGCGACGTCGATCGACTGGCCGGCCCCGCCGCGCTCGACGACGGCCAAGGCCGCTAGCACCGCGGACGCGCCATAAGCCCCCGCCGAATACTCCATCACCGGAACGTTCAACAACACGGGCGGGCCATCCACGTACCCGGTCGTGTGGGCCACGCCGGAAAGGGCCTGAATGATCTTGTCCGTGGCCGGCGGCATCGTCGCGTCCCGATCGCGCCCGAATGCGGTGAAATCGCAGACCACCGCTTTCCCGCACCCAGCCGCCGTGACGCAGTCCCGCCAGGCGATATCGACGTCACTGGACAGCAGCACGACATCGGCCCGAGAAAGCAAGTTGTCCAGGAGGCGGCGGTCGTCCGGCGCGCTCGCGTCCACGACAAGGCTACGTTTGCCGGCGACGAACTGTGCCCGGCTTGCCCATTTCCACGAACCTGACGGCAGAACAGGCTCGACGACGATCACCTCGGCACCGAGCTGTGCCAATAATGACCCACAGACCCCGGTGGCGATCCGGCTGCCGAGTTCGACCACCACAAGGTCGTCGAGCGCCGCCGCCGGGTCCGCATATCGCTCCGTCAAAACTGTTCTCCGTCTTTTCTTATGGTGTGGGTAGGTACGCGCCCCTTGCTTTTAGCGGAACGCATCCATGCCCACGATTTCACGCCCCTGGATCAGGGCGAGAATATTGTTGGCGCCGTCCGGGATCGGCAGCATCCGTACATCCCGGTACAGGCGCTCCAGTCCCGTTTCGCGTCCGATCCCCATGGCGCCATGCACCTGCATGGCCTCGGAGATGGCCCGTTCGCAGGCTGTCGTCGCATGCCGCTTGGCCATCGCCGATAGCCCGTTGACCCGCCCGCCGCGATCGATGGAATCCAGTGCGTAGTAGCACAACAGCCGGCTGGTGGTGATCGCCGTTTCGATATCGGCCAGGGCCGCCTGGACCATCTGGTGGCCGCCGATGTACTTGCCGAACTGTTGGCGCGTGCCGGCGTATTCGACCGCCGCGTCATAGGCCTGCTGCGCCAGGTTGACGGCGATCAGCCCGACCAAGGGCCGGTTGCCGTTCCAGGTCAGCGTCAGCACCTTAGACGCATCGCCCGACGCGCCCAGCGCATTTTCCTTCGGAATGCGGCAATCGTCGAAGACGACCTCGCCCAGGTGGCCCTGCCGCAGACCGAGCGTCGGAATTTCCCGCGCCTCGAACGGCGACACCGCCTTTTCCGCGACCACGCGGCGGATCTGCCCCCGGCCCCGCTCATCCTCGCCGTCTCGGCAGGTAACCATGATCGTGTCGCAAATGGAGGCGTTGGTGATCCACATCTTGGTGCCGTTGATCACCAGCGCGTCGCCGTCCTCGGTGCAGCGGGTACGAACCTCGCGCGGGTTCGAGCCGGCATTAGGCTCGGTGGTTCCGGTGCAGCCGATCTTGGTGCCGGCGAACAGCTCCGGCAACAGCCGGTCGCGTTGCGCTTCCTCGCACTCGGCGAAAATCCGCGCCATGGTGCACTCGTGCCCCAGCAGGGACAGGGCGATTTCCGCCGGCAGCTTTTCGTACATCAACCCGTAGTCGAGCATCTTCATGCCGCCGCCGCCGACCTCTTCGGGCAGACGCGGCGCCGTCAGCCCCTGACGCGCGAGCACACCGTAGATTTGCATCATCGCGTCTTTCGGCAACGGCGTATCCGGATCGTGGGCATCCATCACCGGACGGATGTCGCGGGCCGTCATTTCGACTGCCGCTTCCTGGAACATTCGTTGTTCGACTGTGAGTTCGAAATTCATCGGTCCATCCTCACGGCATTACGAAGCCGCCGTTGATACTGATCACCTGGCCCGTCAGCCAGGATGCTCGGTCGCTCAGAAGCAAGGCAATGATCCCCGCGTGATCTTGCGGTTCGCCGATGCGGCGCAGCGGATACATGCGCTCGACCTTCTGAACCCGCTTTTGATACGCCTCGTCACCCATTTGCGCACGCATGCCTTCTTCACGCTCCTGGCGCAGTTCCGTATTGGTCGCGCCGGGAGAGACGACGTTGAGGGTAATGCCATGGCGCCCTACTTCCTGGGCAATCGATTTGACCAGGGCGATCACCCCGGCCTTTGCCGCCGCGTAATAGGACAGACGCGCCTGACCGACCCGCGCGGCATCGGTCGCCATACAGACGACATGCCCCGAACCGGCCTCGATCATTTTCGGCAGCACCGCATGCAGCACGTTCAGCGGACCGTACAAACAAACATCGATCATCCGCTGCCAGTCGGTGGGCCCGGATTCCAAGAACAGCTTGTCGTCGAGAACCGCCGCCGAAATCACCAGGCCGTCGATACCGCCGAATTCGGCCGAAATCGTCTCCAGACCGGCGGCGATCTCGTCCGGCGCGGTCACGTCCATGCGAATGCCCACAACCCGCGCGCCGGTGGCCGCGGCAAGACGGGAGGCCGCTTCGCCCGCGGCATCGCCATCGATATCGGCGAGCGCGATGCAGCCGCCGGCAGCCGCGACCTCTTGGGCTGCCGCGTAGCCGATGCCGCGCGCGCCGCCGATGATCAGAACACTCTTACCGCCAAGACCAAGATCCATTTTTTCCCCCGAAAAGAACCGGCGGACGCCGGCGATTCCTGTTTCCGTTTCTCAATTCCGCCAACCGGACGAGATACCTATCCCGCCGTGCTCGAACAGGCGAAGCGTACGAACGTTCGCTTATTCCACTAGACAGTATGCATTCCATTTTGTAAGTTTGCCCTCGCGTGCATGTCAAACTTTTATTTCCTGCATCGCCAATGAAACGACAACGAATGGGGAAACGACCATGGAACGGCCATCCACGCCCTTGCCGCTCGACGGCATCACCGTCATCGATTTCAGCCGTCTACTGCCGGGCCCTTGGTGCACGCAGTTCCTGTCCGACCTCGGCGCCAAGGTAATCAAGGTGGAGCAAGCCGGCATCGGCGACATGAGCCGCTACAACGCGCCCCGCCAGGGCAATTCCAGCGTCTATTTCGAACTCGTGAATGGCGGCAAGCGCTCCATCGAACTGGACCTGTCCACGGACGACGGCCAGAAAATCGCGCATCGCCTGATCGGCGGCGCCGATGTCGTCGTGGAATCGTTCCGTCCGGGCGTGACCGGCAAACTCGGCATCTCTTACGAGGCGGCGAAGGAAACCAAGCCCGACATCGTTTATTGTTCGATCACCGGCTTCGGCCAAGAGGGACCGCTGGCGCATATCTCCGGCCACGATCTCGCCATCCAAAGCGTCGCCGGACATATGCCGCTCGGCAAACTCGACGGCCACACGCAACAGGTGCCGGGCTTCCAGGCCGCCGATTATGCCGGCGCCAGCACCGCGTGTAGCGCCGTCCTGGCCGCGTTGATCCGCCGCGACCGCACCGGCGACGGCGCCTATATCGATCTGGCCATGTACGACAGCCTGTTCAGCATGTGCAACATCGCCATGACCGGTGCCATCGGCGCGGCGCTGCCGAACGATCCCGGCGACCGCCTCGAAGCCTGGGGCGCCAATCCCCGCTATGCCGTTTACGAAACCAAGGACGGCAAGGCCGTCGCCGTGGCGCTTCTTGAATCGCGGCTCTGGCAGGCTTTCTGCGCGGCGATCGGCCGGCCGGACCTGGCCGATCCCAACGAGCGGCCGGATGCCCGCCATAGCACGCACGGCGATCTGCGGGAAAAATACCGCGTGGCCATTGAGGATTACTGCGCGGCACGTACGCGCGACGAGATCGTCGAGTTCATGAACAGCCACGGCGTGCCGATCTGTCCCGTTCTGTCGCCGGAAGAGGCGCTGGACAGCGCCAACGTCACGGCGCGCGGGCTGATCGACGTCCACGCCTCGGGGCAGTCACGGATCGTTCATATGGTCAATCCGCTGGCGTCTTCCGGACTTGCGCGCGCGACGCGGACGGATGCCCCGTCGCTCGGCGGCGACACCGAGACGGTCCTCGCCGATCTCGGCTACGAGGCAGAAGAGATCGCCGGTCTCCGGTCCAAGGGGGTTCTCGGACCATCGAAAGAGACGAACGCATGACCTCGACCGGAAACGCCCACGCCATTGCCGCGTTCATCGAGAGCATGGCATCGCGTCCGCTCCCGTCAGGGGTGCTGAATGCCGCGCGAATGTGTCTCGCCGACTGGACGGCGGTGACCGTCGGCGCCCACGACCAAGCCGCCGGGCGGCTTGCCCGCGACATGACGCGGCACTGGAACGCGAACGGCCTGGCGCCGGTTTTTCAGGCGGGAACCGCTGCCCCGGTCGTCTCCGCCTTGGTCAACGGCACCTTCGCGCACTGTCTCGATTTCGACGACACCCACGTCGGCAGCCTGTCGCATCTGAGCGGTCCGACCTGGGCCGCGGTACTGGCCTTGGCGAGCGAACGGCAACGTCCCGAAGAGCGTGTCTTGCGTGCCTTTATCGCCGGTTTCGAGGTCGGCGCGCGCATCGGCGGCCGGCTGTTCGGCGAGACGGTCAACCGGCGCGGGTTTCACGCCACGTCCGTTTTCGGCAAATTCGCCGCGACGGCCGCCGCCTGCGCCTTGCTGGACCTCCGCGGGCCGGCCATCGCGCATGCCATGGGCATTGCCGCGACGCAGGGCGCCGGCCTGGTCGCCTCGTTCGGCACGATGGGCAAACCGCTGCACGCTGGCAAGGCGGCCATGGACGGCGTCATGGCCGCTCAACTCGCGGCGGAGGGCTTTCTCGCCAACCCGGACCTTCTGGAGCCGGCGGGTGAAGGTTTCGCCGACGTCCTGTTGCAGGACCGAAGCCTCGGCATCGCCAAGCTCGATTTCGACGACGGCTGGGAGATCCTGAACAACACCTTCAAACCGTACGCCGCATGTCTGATGACCCATCCGGCGATCGAGGCCGCCCGCGAGATCGGGACAAGACTGGCACCGGTGCGGATTACGAAAGTCCAAGCCCGCGTGAACCCCATGGCACTCCGCTTTGCCTCCAAGACAGAGCTGATCGAGCCGCTCGACGGCAAGTTCAGCATTGCCTTCTGTATCGCTCTCGGCCTGCACGGGCGCGACGTCTCGCAGGCGGACTTCAACGCGCAATCCATCCGCGACACCGCGCTCCGACAGCTGATGACGCGGATCGAGCTCATCGCGGACCCGGCGGTCGGCGCCACCTCGGCAACGCTGAACGCGATCGACGAGGCAGGAAACGATGTCTCGTCTCACATTCCCTTGGCGTCCGGCAATCCCGGCCGGCCGATGACGTGGGCGCAGATGGAAAACAAATTCATGTCGCTCGCCCGGCCGGTCCTCGGCGATAAAGCGGCGGCGACCTTCGCCATTTTCGAAACCTTTGGCGACGACACCGGCCTGCCCGCCTTAACCGCGGCTCTCACCGAGGGTGCCAGGTCCGCCTGACGAAACCGCCGCTGCCATTCAAAACAAAAAGAGAGGAACCGCCATGTCCAAACTGTTCAGCCCGTTCACCATCAACGACGTCACGTTCTCGAACCGCATCGTCGTTTCGCCGATGGGACAATACTCCGGCGACGGCAACGGCAACGCCACGGACTGGCATATGATGCACCTCGGTAATTTTGCTGTGTCCGGCGCCGGTCTGGTCATCCTGGAAGCGAGTGCCGTCGAACGGCGCGGCTGCGTCAGCCCGTTCGACCTCGGTATCTGGCGCGACGAAAACGCCGTTGCCATCGACCGGGTCTTGTCCTTCTGCCGCAAACAGGGCGAGAGCAAATGGGGCATCCAACTGGCGCACGCGGGCCGCAAGGGCGCGGTGACGCCGGCGTGGCTCGGTCAAATTCCGCTCACCGAGGAACAGGGGCAATGGGTCATGCGGAGCGCCTCCGCCATCCCCTATCCCGGCCGGGAAACGCCCGAAGCCATGACCCGATCCGACATGGACGATGTCACCGCCGCCTTTCGCCAGGCCGCCGTCCGGGCCCGCGACATCGGCATCGACGTGGCGGAGGTTCACAACGCGCATGGCTATCTGCTGCATTCGTTCCTCACGCCCTTCGCCAATCAACGCGACGACGCCTATGGCGGGACGCTGGAAAACCGCATGCGGTTTCCGCTCGAAGTCTTCGCCGCCGTCCGCGACGTTTGGCCCGCGGACCGGGTCCTTGGCGTGCGCTTGTCCGTAACCGATTGGGCCGACGGCGGCTGGAGCGTCGACGATTCCATCGTATTCGCGGGACGCCTGAAAGAACTCGGCTGCGACTACATCACCGCGTCGAGCGGCGGATCGACCCCGGATCAGCAAATCCCCATCGGTCCCGGCTATCAGATTCCGCTCGCCGAAGCGATCCGCCAGGCCGTCGACATCCCGACCATGGGGGTCGGCCTGATCACCGAACCGCTGCAGGCGGAAGAACTGATCGCCAACGACCGGGTCGACCTCGTCGCGCTCGGACGGGGGTTTCTCTTCAACCCCCGGTGGCCGTGGCATGCGGCGTTCGCGCTTGGCGGCCAAATCGCCATCGCGCATCCCTACGAGCGCAGCCACCCGGCAATGCGGTCGGGCGACTTCCTAAAACCGCGTCAATCCTAACGATTCCGGCGCCCAGCGGCAGCCCGTATTCATGACAGTGAAGCCGTTCGCCGGAGAAAGAGAGGGACAAAACCTGGACACGCTCGCGGAATAAGATTAATCAGTTCGGAACTTATTCCATTCGCTAGACGGTTTATATCCATTGAGTATTCGAGCGATTATGCGGGCCTTCACCGTTTTGGATCTTTTCGAACCGAATCGGCAACGCCTTACATTGAATGAAATTAGCGAAGGCATCGACCTTCCCAAGTCGACGACGTTTCGCATCCTGCAAACACTGGTCGACGCCGGATACCTCGTGCAGATCGACAGCATGCATTACGGGCTTTCCCATCGCATCCTGCGGCTGGGCAACTGCGTACTGCCCAACCTCGGCGCCCGCGAGATCGCGCATCCGGAGCTGGAAAAGATCAATGCGGCGACCCAGGAAACGGTCGCCTTGAGCGAATTTCTCGGCACCGAACGAATTTTGATCGATGTCATCGAGAGCACGCATGCCTTGAAACTCTCGCTCCGCGTCGGCGAGATCGTCGGGCTCGATCTCGGGGCGACGGGCAAGCTATTTCTGGCCTATCACCCGGAAGCCCAGGAGAAATACAAGGACAAGCCCGGTTTCTCCGGCCCCGCTTTCGACAAAGACATCGCCGGAATTCTCAAGAAAGGTTTCGCCTTCGAGATCGGCACCCGCTTTGCCGGGTCCGCCGGCATCGCCCTTCCGGTGTTCGATATGAATAACAAGTGCCGTTATTCCATCGGCATTTACGGGCCCGACTCACGGTTGCGCCCGAACCACGACAAATTCACCGAACTCCTCAAAAGCTCGGCACAGCGTATTTCCGCGAAACTCGGCTCGACTCTCACGCTGCCGTAAGCCGCTTCCCTCGCCCATCTTCGACTGCGGCGCCCGGCGTAGGGTTCCGCCCCGCTCGCCCATTGCCGCATCCCCGACGCGACGTGCCCCTTCCGAGGGCCCGCCGCGCACGGCCGCATGCTGTCATGACAAAACCGTTGCAATGAATGAGAGACTATGAGAGCATAAAAATGGAATACGTTCCGTTTTTGTGATTGGTTGAGGCTTCCATCCTGTAAATCCACGCCATGCACCAGTTTTGATGCGGCCAGCATCTTCGTCATAACCGCTCTTCGCGGCATGGCAAAGATGCGCGTGGACAAGATCGCCAAGCCGACGGCAACCGGCACGGACTTCGGACGCACAACATTTCCCCGCCTTGGGGAACAGGGAATGGAAAGGTCTAAGGTTATGGAAAAAAGAAATAATTTCTCGTGCGCTGGCAAAGCCATCGCACTCGTTATCGGTATGTCGGCACTCGCCGGCGCTTCCGCCGCCGAAGCGAAGACTGTTCGTTTTACGACGCAGCTTCCCCAGCACAACTTCGCGGCCCAGAACGTGCAGATGTTTGCGGATTGCGTTTCAGGCAAGACCGATTTGGAATTCCAGATCTACCCGTCAGCGCAATTGTACCGCGATAAGGAAGTCCCCCAGGCCGTTTCGTCGGGGGCCATCGAAATGGGGATGGTCACCTCCGCGCGTTTCGCCGGCACCATTCCGGCGATGGAAATCTTCGACGTTCCGTTCGCCACGGGCATGCGCGGCGATCTGGTGAAAATGATCGCCCCCGGCGAAAAAGTCCGCGTTCTGCTCGATGACGCGGTCGCGGCCACCGGCTCGCGCGTCGTGTGGTGGATCGACTATGGGCGCACCGTGTTCATTTCCAAGAAGGATCATCCGATCCGCCTGCCCGCCGATCTGAAGAACCTGAAAGTCCGCGTTCTCGGTCGGACATACGGCGAATTCGTGGAAGTGAACGGCGGCGCGCCGACACTGACGTCTGGTTCCGAGCAGTTCCTCGCCTACCAGCGCGGGACGGTGAACGCAGGCATGACCGGCGTCGCCTCGGTCAAGAGCCGCAAGCTCTATGAAGTGATGGACGTAACCACCTTCACCGAACACGCCCACATTGAGTTCCTCAGCCTCATCAACGAGAAATTCTGGAACGGCCTGACCGACAATGAGCGCGCGACGATGACGTCATGCGGTCAGGAAGCGGAAAAAGCCAACCGCGAGAACGTCACCAAGATCGAACAGGAAGCGATCGACTTCCTCAAGTCGAAGGGCGGCGAGATCATCACCCTGAACGAAGAGGAACTCGCGACTTGGCGGGCATCCGGCAAGCCGGTCGTCGAGTCCTATCTCAAGCATTCGGGCGAACTGGGGAAAAAGGTCTACGAAGCCGCCCAGTCCTACTTGAAATAACCAACGTCCATATCAAAGACTATTAGGAGGCCCGCTCGAATGGGCCTCCTCTTTATCTCATTATAACAATTCACTCATTGGGGGAGCGAATGTTCAGGTTTGTCGATCGCATCAGCGGCGTGTTCGGAGCGCTGGCCGCGTTCCTTTTCCTGCTGATCGGGCTGATGTTGTCTTACGAGGTCATTGCCCGATATCTCTTCAACGCGCCGACTTCCTGGGCCGAGGAAGGATCGCGGATGTTGCAGTTGTGGGCGACGTTCCTTGGCGCCGCCTTTATCCTCAGGGACCAGGGCCTTATTCGCGTTTCCGCCATTGTTCTGCTACTTCCCGAACGTCTGCAGCGTGTCGCCGAGGCGATCACCCTTCTGTTCATTATCTGGTTCTCCTGGATCGCTTGCTCCTATGGGCTCGACATTGCCATGGAAAGCCAGCGCATCGGCCGCACCACCGACACCATGAACCAGGTTCCCCGGGTGCTGACCGAGGCCGCCGTCCCCATCGGCTTCGCGCTTCTCGCCTTGCAGGCGGCCGTCGATCTCATCCGCGTATTGCGTGGCGAAAAACCGCGCGCCCATGCCGAAACAGAGCAAGTCTGAGAAAAGGGATAATATCAAATGACTGCATTTCTCATTCTCGCCGCTCTGCTGGCGCTGCTGCTCCTCGGCATCCCCGTCGCGTTCGCGTTGGGCGGATTGGGCCTGGCTCTTTTCATGATCCAGGACTTCAACCTGATCATGGTGCCGCAATCCCTCTATTCCAGCATCGACAACTTCGTGCTGCTGGCCATCCCGCTGTTCCTGCTGATGTCGAACATCCTGCTCAAATGCGGGGCCGGCCAGCAGTTGTTCGCCGCCGCGCAATCGTGGGTCGGCCACTGGCCGGGCGGTCTCGGCGTCGCGACCATCATTTCCTGCGGCCTGTTCGCGGCGATCTCCGGCTCGTCGGTGGCGACCGCCGCCACAATCGGAACCATCGCCGTCCCGGAAATGACGGCCCGCGGGTATCCGAAGAAATTCGTGCTTGGGCTACTCGCCGCCGGCGGCACGCTCGGCATCCTGATTCCGCCCTCCATCGTCATGATCGTCTATGGTGTCATCACGGAGGAATCGATCATCGATCTGTTCATCGCCGGCATCGGCCCGGGCATCTTCCTGGTCTTGCTGTTTTCCGCGTATTCGATCGTGTATGCCCGTTACAAAGGCGACTTCGAAAACGTCGAGCGTGCGTCTTGGCCGGCACGCGTGAAAGCGACCCTGGCGGCGTTTCCGACGATGTTCATCGCCGTCGTCATCATTCTCGGGATCTATCTCGGTATTTTCACGCCGACCGAGGCCGCCGGTGTCGGCTTGTTCCTAGCCATCGTCATCACCCTCGTGTTCCGGACGATGACGCTGCAGCGCCTAAAGGATGCCTGCATGGACTCCATGCGGACGACGGTGACCATCCTGCTTATCATCGCCGGCGCCAAGATTTTCGCCAAGGCGATCACCCTGTATCAGATCCCGGTCAGCGTTTCGAATCTCGTCACCGCGAGTTTTTCCGAGCCCTGGAGCTTCACCCTCGCCATCTGCGTCGTTCTCCTGTTCATGGGGCTTTTTCTCGAAGCCCTCGGCATGCTGCTGATCATGATGCCGGTGCTCTACCCATCCCTGCTCGCCATGGGGATCGACCCCATCTGGTTCGGCATCGTGTTCGTGATCATGGTCGAATGCGCGCTGATCACGCCGCCGGTGGGCCTGAACCTGTTCATCATGCAGGCGGTCGGGAAATCAACGCTCGGCGAGGTATCGAGAGGCGTCATCCCGTTCATCGTCATGATGCTGACCACCGTGTTCGTCCTCTACTTCTGGCCCGGACTCGCGATGGATCTGGTTCGTATCTTGTAGTGCCGTCTTTGTTACAACCTGCGGCACGACCCACGAAAAAGGAAATGACATGAGCCAGAGCCAAAAAGCCGAAGATTGGTGGCGTACAGAGATTATCGAGATGTCGCCGGGCAGCATTCGCTTCCGCGGCTATGCCATCGAGGAACTGACCGGCAACGTCGGCTTCGTCGAAATGATCTGGCTGATGCTCCGGGGCGAGCTTCCGACGTCCGGACAAGCCGCCTTGCTGGAAGCCGCTCTGGTCTCAGGCGTGGATCACGGGCCGCAAGCCCCCAGCATCGCCATCGCCCGCATGGCAATGACCTGCGGCGTAGGCCTGAATAATGCCGTCGCTTCGGCCGTGAACGTCCTCGGGGACGTTCATGGCGGCGCCGGCGAACAAGCCGTCGAATTCTATGCCGCCGTACGTGCAAAGGCCGACGACGGCCTCGCGCTCGATGCCGCGATCAAGCAAACCCTCGATGTCTTCATCGCCGCCGGTAACAAGTTCGTGCCCGGCTTCGGGCACCGTTTCCATCCGATCGACCCGCGCGCGCCGAGATTGCTGGAACTGGTCGATGCCGCCGTTGCCGACGGCATCGTTTCCGGCGCGTTCGCAAAGGTCGCACGGTCCATCGAGACGTATCTTTTCGAAACCAAGGGGAAGCGCATCCCCATGAACATCGATGGCGCAACGGCGGTTATCTACGCGGAACTCGGCTTCGCGCCGCCGCTCGCCAGAGGACTGTTTTGCCTATCCCGCTCCGTCGGCATCCTAGCCCACGCCTGGGAACAGAGCCGTCAAGGCGGCCGCAACAAAGGTCCGCTGCCCAAGGAGATGATCTGGACTTTCGATGGCCCGGACGCACGACCGTTCTCCCGTCAATGATGCAATGTCCGTAGGCACCGTCTAACGTCAGCGACCTTGGGACGGGTTGGGGTCTTTGTGTAAGGGAGGATTTTTGGCTCATCGTAGAGACCTGTAAGGGAGCGAAGATGAGATAAAAATCGATAACTACGAAAGACACCGCCGAGCAGACGATACGCGACATCCTCCGCAAAACGCGCAATCAGTATTCGGTCGAAGATAAGATCAGGATCGTACTGCAGGGCCTGCGGGAACAGTAGTCCCTGATTTCCTAATGCAACGTATTGGGTTCCCTGGTTCCGGCACCGATTTCCCTGTTTGAAAATTTAAGAAATTGGCCCGCTCACCGTAGAGCCCTCGCTCTTAGCATGGATTTATATGACCAAGTAGAGGGTAGAAATTCGAATCTACGCTGTATTTTCCCTGCCAAACAGGGAGCCGGTTGAGACGGGTTCGCACCGGACTTCGTCCACCGCCAACACTTGATGAAAACGGCAGGCGCTCACCGCTCACGTCTCTCCCCGGCGCCATCCGTCTCTAAATTGCCGGCGCCCCCGCTTTCTTTCAGTTCCTTCGTTTGCTCAACGAAACGTTCATCCAGTCCCGCGCCGCCCTCAATCAGCCGGCCCAAGGTTTCCGAGAACTGAACCATGGGAATACCGTCAAGGACCGCGTGATCCAACCCGATGGAGACCGCCAGCATGCGCCGGGCCGCACCACCGGCGGGGTCCGCCTGTTCGTAAATTCCGCCCAAGGCTATCGAACAGGTATGCGGGTTCGGCGGCAGGGCGTGGTATCGCCATCCGACGCTCGCCCTGTTCAGGCTGGTCAGGCCGATGGTGCCGTGCAGGCGCGCCTTCGAAATCGGATTACGATTGAGGAACCAGACCACGGCCCGGTGCACGAAGCCCGGCATGCGGGCCAGGCGCTGCATCCAGGCACGGGACGGGTCCAGATCGAAGCCCCGCTTCGTCGCCTCACGGAATTGCCAATTCAACTCGGCCAGCGACTTTTCCTGCGCGCGCCGGAGGATACATCCCGTCGGCACCAATGCGCCGTTGGCGACGCGCCGATCCATCAAGGTTCCCAGATCGACATCTTCGAAACGGATCAACTTGCGCCCTTTGCGATGGGTCAGCACCTCGGGATGGCGCACCGCCGCCTGCACGATGCAATACGCCACAAAGGCATTAAGCGACACCGCGACACCCGCGGCCCGGCTGAACCGGCGCAATTTTTCCAGCGTCTCGGTGACATCCGCCTCGCCGAAACCGTAGACCGTATGAGGCCGATGCTGGGCCAGCACGTCCAATACGAGGTTCCGCACGGGGGGCCAGGGCTCGGTTTGAAATCTAGGGGCAGGCGCCATGCGCGGGACTTTCGGCAGAATTTCGGGTAAACGATTGAAGTGTAAAGACTCTCGTACCATCCGGTGAATTCGATTCACAGGAAAAGTCGTTCTCGTCATACTTGAACTTGCCCCACCCGCAGCGCATTCTGCCCCATGGGGAAAAGGCAGATAATTGATCGGACGCCCGGCGACGGCCGTGCCGATGATCGCGCCGGGGGAAAGGCGGCAGCAGACCAGCCAAATGCATAAACTTTTCTATTTCATCGCGCACAATCGGCATTTTTCCGCCATGGCGGCGCTGATCATCATCGTCTACGGCCTGATCGCCATGGACAATGCCACGATCAGCCGCGATCCGGATTATGCGATCCCCGTCGTCTCCGTGAATCTGTTGCTGCCCGGGGCATCCCCCGGCGAAATCCAGCGCACCGTGATCTTTCCCATCGAGGACGAACTCCGGTCCCTCGCCGACCTGGACCGGATCGACAGCAAGATCGAAAGCGGCCGCGCCCATATCCGGGCCGAATTCCGCTACGGCGTCGATGTCTCGCTCAAACGCCAGGATATGGAATCGGCAATCAACGGCATTCGCTTCAAGCTGCCGGACTCTTTGGAATACAGCCTGAAAGCCGTGCGTGTTTCGGATTTTCAGACCTCGTTCATGGTCGCCATGGGCGGCACCGCGGACGCCGATTTGGTATTCGCCCAGGCACGCGGGCTGGAGGCCCGCCTGCAGGCGCTGCCGGAACTCAAGAAGGTCGAATTGATGCGGGCGGACGAGGAGATTTCCATCGTCGTCGATCTGGACAAGGCCAATCGCTACGGCGTTCCCTTGTCACGGATCGCGTCCGAGATCGAAAGCGCCAACACCAACCTGCCAGGCCGCCGGGTCGTCGTCGACGGGCGTTACTACAGCATCCAGCCGCCCCAGGCGGCGCTCGCAGACCCGGTTGATCTGAACGACATCCTTCTGCACACCGCCGAAGGCCATGCCTTCCGCCTGGCCGATATCGCCACCGTCGAGGTCGTCGCCGAACACCAACCCGTGTTCGTCCATGTCGACGGCAAGCCCGTGACCATGGTGAAGGCCACAGCCGAACCGGACATCAATATCTTCAAGGTCAACGACAAGCTGACCGAGGTTCTCGACCAGGTCCGCGCGCAATTGCCCGACGGCGTCACCCTGGAGGTCGTCTACAATCAAAGCGACGAGGTCTGGCGTCTGGTCGAATCGCTGGTCGATTCCTTCGCCCTGACGGCGATCGTCCTGTTCGTGATCTTCTATTTCACGGTCGAGGCGCGATCGACCCTCATCATCATGACCCTGCTGCCGCTCAGTTTCCTGGCGTCCATGTCGGTCCTGTCCTTCACCGACTACGGCGTGCAGCAGGTTTCGATGGCCGGGTTCATCATCGCGCTCGGCATGATCGTCGACAACGGCATCGTCGTGACGGAGAACGCCTTCCTGCGGGAGCGATACCGCGGCATGTCGCGGGTCGATGCGGCGGTTCAGGGGGCGGACGACGCCTTTTCGCCGCTGCTATCCTCGACCCTGACGACCATGGTCGCCTTCGCGCCGATTTTCTTTCTGACCTCGCCCTCCGGTCTTTACCTGCGCAGTCTTTCGGCGACCATCTGGATCAACCTGCTGTGTTCGCTGTTCGTCGCCTGCACGGTGATCGTCTTGCTGCTGTCGATGTTCGGCACGTTGGATAAGATCCGCTGGCTGCCGACGCCGCGCAGCCTGCTGACCGCGATGATCCCCTATCGCGACGACCATTTCCGGCGATTCCTGACCTGGGGCGTGAACCATCGCGCACTGGTCGTCGGCCTGTTCGTCGCGGCCTTCATCGGCACCGGTTTCGTCGTCAAGGACGTGCCGGTCAAACTGATGCCGCCGAGTGACGACCCCTACTTGACCGTCAACGTCGCCATGCCGCGCAACGCCGGGCCCGAGGCCCGGGCCGACGCCTTGGAGAAAATCGAAGCGACGCTGCGTGCCCACGAAGGCATCATCAACGTCTTTGCGTTCAGCGGGATTTCCGCACCGACCGTCAACGTCGGCATGGACAGCGACGGCGATCCCGTGTTCCTGGTGCGCACGAATTCGGCCACGGAAAGCCATCTCCTGGGTCTTGCCGACAGTCTGTCGCAGGCGCTCGATCCGTACCGGGTTTTCGGGGCGATCTCCGTCTCGCCGTTCGATCCCGCCCGCGCCGGGCCGCGCAAGTCCGATCTGTCCTTGATCATCGCGGGGCCGGACCATGACGCCTTGGTCGCCTATGCCGAAGACATCCGCGACAGCATCGGGGGCCATCCCGACCTGACCCGGATCAGCAATCCGGCGGAGTTCAAGGACATCGCCATGCAGGTCGAATTGGACGACGGCGCGATGGCCGCGCGGGGCGTCTCGCGATCTGAAATCTCGCAGGCCCTGACCATGCTGTCGTTCGGCCAGGAGGTCGGCCATCTCCGCGATGAACGGGGCGAGGAAACCCCCATCCGATTGAAAGTCGCGCGCGACGAAGGCGCGCCCTTCGTTCCCACGGACGGCCTGGTGCTCACGCGGGACAACGGCGAACGGCTTGCCCTGTCGGACGTTGCCCGGATTCACCTGGGCGGCAGCCGGGCCCAAATCGACCACCTGGATTTCCGGCCGACGGTGGAGGTTCAATTCTGGTTGCGGGCTGGCGCCGATGCCCATGCCTTCGGCGACGCCCTGCTGAAAAAGATGGCGACCAAGCCGTTGCCGCCCGGCGCCGACATGCGGATCGGCGGCAAACTGGAGACACTGACGCAGGATTACGCGGACCTGGGCAAGTTCGCCGGGTTCGCGGCCGGGATCATCTTCACCATCTTCGTGCTGCAGTTCCGCTCGCTTATCCAGCCTTTGATCGTCTTCTCCGCCATCCCCTTCTGCGCGGTCGGCGCGGCGTTGGCCATCGCGCTCAGCGGACAATACCTCTCGTTCATCGCGGCCCTGGGGTTGGCGAGCCTGATGGGGATCGTGGTCAACGATTCGATCCTTCTGGTCGATGAAGCGAACGCGATACGGACGGAAGAACCCGACAAGCCGATCAGCGAGATCGCGGTCGAGGCTGCGGTCCGCCGCTTCATGCCGGTTGTCCTGACCTCCCTGACGACGACTCTGGGGCTGCTGCCCGTCGCCGTCGGCGACAGCCCGTTTCGGGGCATGGCGACCGTGATCGCCGGTGGACTCGCTTCATCCACTGTGTTGATCTTGCTGCTGGTTCCCGTCCTCTATTCCATTCTGACGCGGCGATAGACATGCGATCCCTACTCTCCCTTCCGCTGATTTCCGCCCTGAGCGCCCTCGTCCTGACGGCAACGATGGCTTCAACGCGCGCCCAGGAGCCCGCCGGAACGCCCGTCACGGCCCAGCCGCTGGTCGTGGAACGCGTGATTGCCACCTTCGCCGCCCACGGCACGCTGCAGGACCTGCCGCGCAAGCTGTACTTCAAGGAATCGGGAACCTTGCTGTCGTTCGATGCCGAGGAAGGACAGCGCATCGAAGCCGGCCAACGCCTTGGCCGCCTGGACGACAGCGTGATCTCCGCGACCGTCGATCAGCGCCGCGTCGAACTTCGGCAAAGCGAGACGGACCTGGGACGATCCGAAAAGCTTCGCCGTCAGGGCGTGGTGTCGCAGACCAATCTGGACGACGCCCGCAACGCCCGCGATCTGAACCGCGCGCAATTGGCCGAAGCGATCATTCACAAGAAACATCACGTGCTGACCAGCCCCGCCGCCGGCGTCATCACCCGCCGTTATTTCGATCACCCGCAATGGGTAACGCCGGAAACGCCGGTCTTTGCCCTGCGCGCCGACGATGACCCCTGGCTGATCGACCTGAACGTGCCGGAAAGCGACATCAGCGGCCTTTCCGTGGGCGATGAAGCCTTGGTGCGCTTCCCCTCCCTGCCCGACCTCCGGCTTCCGGCAACGGTCCGCTCGGTCGCCGGGATTGCGGAAGCTTCGGATGGGTTCTTCAAGGTCCGGCTTGAACTTTCCGGAACGGATCCGCGCCTGCGTGCGGGTATCCGCGCCAGCGCGCGGTTGCCGCGCCCGGACGGCGCCCGGCGTGGAACGGTGGTTCCCGTCAACGCCTTGCACAATCTCGGCGACGGCAAGGCGATCATCTACCTGGCCCGCGACCTCCCGGGCACGGCGGAGCGTCTGGCGGTCAAGGTCGCATTGATCAGCGGCGAACGCGCGGTTCTGGACGGAGTGCCGGACGGCTACCGCTGGGTACTCACGGACGGCGTGTACCGGGTCCGGTCCGGTGACCGGGTGATCCAAGCCGCAACGGAGTAACCGGCGGCGACGACCCGTCGCTCAGCGGTCCCGCACCCGCCCGAGCGCCATCGCCTTCAACATCCAATCGGCGATTGGCTTGGCCCGGTCGCGCCGGGTCAGGTCCAGGGACCAGCCGACGGCTTTCAGAATCGGCAGACGCCGCGTTTCGACCAGTTCGATCAATGTGCCGTCCGGATCTTCCACATAGGCGAACGCGCCGGCGGCTTCGCCCATTTCGAAATTGTCGTCGCTGCGGACACGCACCGGATGCCCGGCGCCTGCGAACCGGTCGAGCAGCGCGTTCATGCCGACGACATCGAAGCAGAGATGAATGAAACCCCGATCCCCCCATTGGCGCCCCGCGAAAATCGGTGTCGGCGACCGGTCCAAACATTGGATCAGTTCGATCCGGGAGCGGCCAAGCAACCGGGCGAAGGGGCCCTTCGGTGCTTCATCCCGGGACAGGAGAACACGGCGGAACGCTCCACTCCCGCCGGGCAGGTCCGTAAGATCGGTGAAATGTCCCTCTCGGTCATAGACGGTTTGATCGTAGCCCAGGATGCCGCCGTAAAAACGCCGCGCGGCATCGATGTCCGACACGCCGATCATCACGCCCGCGATCCCGCCGCAATGAAATTTGCGGGGCCGGAAACAATCGTCGGACCGGACGAACTGAAACAGGTTGTCCATGGGATCGACGGCCCAACCCTGCGTCGCACCATCGGGGGCCTCGTACGGTCCGAAGGTCGTCAGGCCCAGGGCCCTGCAATGGTCCAGGCTGACGGCCGGATCGGGTGAATTCAGACGGATCGCCATAACACCCAGGTCCCCGACCATCGGCCGCGTCGCGGGCGCCACGCAGGGCCGCGACGTGTACTGCCAAACTTCCAGGCCGCCGCCGCCCCGGTCGTTCAGCGCGATCACGGCATCCCGGCTTTCCACCCGGCCGCCTGTATAGGGGGTCATCACCTCAGCCGTGCCGGCATCGCGCAGCACCGGCACGTCGAACCCGAACGCCCGGCGGTACAGCCGCCAAGCGTCATCCAGCGCGGGGACGCCGACCCCGACTTGCTGAATGCCGGAAATGAATGTGGGGGCTGTATTCATCGCGGCAGCCCCTAAATCCCCAACTTGCGGCGATAGGCGCGCTCGAACATTCCGGCGGGCAGAACCCGCGACAGCACATTGAACAGGCGCGCACCCCGCCCCGCCACCCAAACGGCCTTGGGGTTCGGCGATTGCGCGGCCTTCAACACCGCGGCGGCGACCTCTTCCGGTCCGGCGGCCCGCGCCATGCTTTCGGCCCGGAAGGCGCGGACGCGGGCGACCCGTTCCGCATGGGGCGAAGCGGGATCGACGAACAGGTCCTGGCGGATGTCGGTCTTCACGAAGCCCGGTTCGACGATACAGGCCGTGCCGCCGAGCGGCGCCAGTTCCAGACGCAGGGCCTTGGTGAAGGATTCCAGACCGCCTTTCAAACCGGCGTAGACGGCGACATAGGGCAAGGGAATGCGGCCCGCGAGCGACCCGACCGTGATGATCCGCCCGCCCTGCGCCATTCCCGGCATCACCGCCCGGGTCAGCCGGATCACGCCGGTCCAGTTCGTCGTAATCAGGTCCTCGATTTCCGGCCAGGGCGTCTCGCACAAGGGCCCGGCCTGACTGAACCCGGCGTTGTTGACCAAAAGATCGAGTTGACCCGCCTGGTCCGCGCAAGCCGCAATGCTGTCTCCGTTCGCAAGATCGAGCGGCAGGAACCGCACCCCTGAGGGCGGGTCCGTGATGCCCGCCGGATCGCGGGAGGTTCCGATGACTTCGTATCCCGCGTCCCGCAGGGCTTCGGCCACGGCCCGGCCGATCCCCCTCGCCGCCCCGGTTACCAGGGCGCGGGGCATGACGGTCCTTGTCGCTTGCGGTGTGTCACGATGCGCCCTGCAAATGGGCGCGCAGGCGTTCGAACGCCGCCAGCGTGCGGTCCACATGATCGAAGGTATGCGCCGCCGTGGGCGTCATGCGCAACAGCACGACCCCGCGCGGCACCACCGGATAAGTGACAGCGGAGAGGAAAATGCCTTCCTTTTCGCGCATGAAGCGAACGACGTCGCGGGCCGCTTCCTCGTTGCCCGCTTCGATATAGACCGGCGTAATCACCGATTCCGTATTGCCCAGATCGAAGCCGAGATCCCGCAAACCGGTCTGCAGGCGCGCCGCGACGTCCCAAGCTCGGCTGAGACGCTCCGGTTCGGCCGCCATGATGTCGAGCACGCGATGCGCTGTCTCCACGTAGATCAGCGGCAGGCTTTTGGCGAAGACATTGGGCCGAGAATTGTAGCGAATGTAATCCGTCACGGCGGCGTCGCCTGCCGTGAACCCGCCGATGCCGACGAAGCTCTTGGCGAAGGTGCCGAAATACAGATCGATGCCGTCCATACACCCCTGGTGCTCGCCCAATCCGGCGCCGGTCTTGCCCATGATGCCGAACCCGTGGGCATCGTCGACGAACAGGCGCGCGCCGTAGCGGTCCTTCAAGGCGATGATCTCGGGCAACGGGGCGATGTCGCCGCTCATTCCATAAACGCCTTCGGTGACAACCATGACGCCGCCCCGGCGGTTGCGGTTGGCCTGGCGCAATTGGTCTTCCAGGCTGTCCAGGTCGTTGTGACGGAACACGCGGAACGGCCGGTCCTTCGACGCCAGATGGGCGCCGTCGACGATGCAGGCGTGGCACAAGCTGTCGATGACGATCTGATCCGCGTCACCGACCAAGGACGCCATGGTTCCCATGACCCCCATGTAGCCGTAGTTGAAGACGACCGACGCTTCCTTACCCAGCATGCGGGCAAGGCGGTCTTCCAGTTCCTGATGGCGGTCCGTATTGCCGGTCAGCATGCGTGAGCCCATGGGCGCCCAGGAACCGTAAGTGTCGACTGCTGCCTGCGCCGTCTCGGTCAGGCGCGGATCGCCGCAAAGGCCCAGGTAATTGTTGATCGACCAGACGATCTGCGGCACGCCGCCGAACGTCATGTCCGGTCCCGGCTCGCCCTCCAGAACCGGCTGCGAGTAGTATTTGTCTCCGGCCTTGCGGTAGTAGCCGAAATACCCGCCGTCGCCGTGACATTTGTCGAACAGATCGACGGTCGCACTGGGCGCCGGGTCCTGCGCGTCATCCGCGCCGGTGTTCAGGCTGTCCTGATTACCCAGGATACCGGCCAGTTCCTCGAGAGACTTCTCGAGGAACTCTTCCGACGGCGGAATGGTCACGCCAAACCGGCTTTCGATTTCATGGGACAGTTCCAAAACGCCGAGCGAGTCGATACCGAACTCGCTGAGGCTCAAATCGGCCCCGATGGACTCCACGGGGCGCCGCAGCACATCGCCGAGGATCACCGACAGGTCGGCGACAATCGCCGGGTCGGCGATGCTCGCGGTCGCATCGGACGTTTCCGGCGCCAGTTCCTCACGGGCCAGGGACTTTAATTCGCCCGCCGCATAAAGGGCGCTGCATTTCCCACGGCGCAGCTTGCCGCTGGAGGTTCGCGGAAGCGCATGGGGCGGCAGCAATTGGATCGCCGCCGGCTGGACTTCGAACTGTTCCGACAAAACCCGGCGGATCGCATTCATCACCGACGGCGCATCAAGGCCGCGCATCCGGTCACGGCGAATTTCCTGCAGCACGACAAGGCGTTCCTCCACCCCGTCGTCGACGGCAATGGCGGCCGCGCCATCCAGCTGACATGCGTCATGGGCGATCGACATCGCCGTTTCGATATCTTGCGGATAGATGTTCCGCCCGCGCAGGATGATCAGATCCTTCAGACGCCCGGTGACGAACAATTCGCCGTCGTGAACAAAACCGAGATCGCCGGTGCGCAGTGCCGGTCCGGCCAGGCCATCTGCAGTCGATGCGGTGAAGGTCTCCGCACTTTCGTCGTCCTGATTCCAATAGCCGCGCGCGACGCTCGGCCCGGAGACCCAGATTTCCCCGACATCGCCGTCGGCGCGGCAATTCCCGCTGTCCGGGTCGACGATCGTGACGGTCTGCCCGCCGACCGGACGGCCGCAGGACACCAGACCCACCTGGGCCTCGCCGCCGAGGCCTTCCGTCGCAACGGCCTTCCCCGTCTCGAGCTTAGCGCGGGAAAAATTGCCGCGCCCGGCCCCGTCACCGGCTGTGGGCCCGGTGACGATCAGAGTCGCCTCGGCCAGGCCATAACATGGGTAGAAGCTTCGCGCGGAAAACCCTGCGGGCGCGAAGGTCTCGGCGAAATGATCCAGGCTTGCCGGACGGACCGGCTCCGCCCCGTTGAAGGCAAGCCGCCATTGCGACAGATCGATGCCGCCGAGATCGGCGGGCGCCTTCCGCGCACAGTAGTCGTAAATGAAGTTCGGCCCGCCGCTGACCGTGGCGCCGAAGCGGGAGATCGCTTCGAGCCAGACCATCGGGCGGCGCAGGACATCGGCGGGCGCCATGACGTAGGCCGGGATTCCGGCGACCACGGGATGCAGCAGCGTTCCGATCAACCCCATATCGTGAAAATGCGGCAACCATCCCAAGGACACATCCGCCGACGTGATCGCGAAGGCCTCGCCGATCAGGGCTTCGTTGTGCATGAGATTGCGGTGGCTGATGGTCACGCCCTTGGGATGCCCGGTCGAACCGGAGGTGTATTGCAGAAAGGCGGCGGTGTCCTGATCGACCGCGCACATGGGCGTATCCGATCCGGGGCCAGCGGACAGGCCATCGGTTTCCAGCCAGGGAACTTCCGCTCCCCAGGTCTGCGACTGGGCAGCGTCCTGGGACCGTGCCGCATTGCCTTGTTGCGTCGTCAAAACCAGCGACGGCCGGGAGTCGGCGGCAATCGCGGCAATACGATCCAGGTCCCGGTTGCGCCGAAGCGGCGGACAGGGCACGGCGATGACGCCGGTTTTCAGGCAGGCAAAAAACGCGACCACGAATTCGGGCCCCGTGGGATATAGCAAAAGTGCCCGGTCGCCCGGCGCGACACGGTTCCGCAGAGCCGCGGCAACGGTCTCGACCTGCCGGTCGAAGGCCGCGTAACTCAGCCGCGCCGTTTCGTCCAAGTCCCCGTTCAGGAAAACGAACGCTGTTTTGTCAGGCGTGGTTTTCGCCCGCCAGTGCAGGATGTCAGGCAGAAATTCGACCGGTGTCGGGGATGAAAAGTTATTCATGCGGCCTTCCGCAGGGTTACCCGGATCGGCAGTGCCGAGCCGGGTTGCAAGGTTACGCGCAGAGATTCGCGCATCTCCGTCCCAGGCGGCATTGCCAGGCGATATCGTTGAAGGATCGTTGCCAGGATAGCCGTCTGCTCCTGTAGGGCAAAATTATTCCCGATGCAGGTCCGGCGCCCGGCGCCGAAGGGGAAATAGGCGACTTCGGGGATCGCATCCCGGCGCTCGGGCGCGAAACGCTCGGGGCGAAAAGCCTCGGGCGCGTCCCACAACTCCGGCGAGCGCTGAATCCCGTACATGGATATCAAGATCGTCGAGCCCTTGGGCAGGCGATACCCGCCCAGATCGTCCTCGGCCAGGCTTTCGCGCCCGACCTGCGTGATCGGCGGGAACAGGCGCAGGGTCTCCTCGGCCACGGCCGTGATCGTCGGCAGATTAATCAGGTCGTCGAAGGTCGCGAGACGGCCGTTCAACACGCGGTCGACTTCGGCTTCGCAGGCTTCGGCGACTTCCGGGTGATCCGCCAGCAGCCCCAGCGACCAGGCCAGCGCGGTTGCCGCCGTCTCGAAGCCTGCGGTGAACAGAGTCTTGGTCTCGTCCAATACGTTCTGGTCGGAAAGTTCGGGATCCCCGATATAGCTTTCCAAGATACCGCCGGGGGTTTCCTCGTTTGCCGCCAAGGCCGCCCGCCGCGCGCGAATTTGGTCCATCAGGAAGTCGTCAAGCGCGGCCCTCGTGTCATGGAGCGCCCGGTTGTCCGCCGTCGGCATCCAAAATGGCCAGGCAACACCGTTGTTGCGCCGGCCGAGCACCTTCAAGGCCCCGGAAACGGCCTCCCCGAAGCGGTCGGCCTTTTCACCGTCCAGCCCGATCCCGAGCAACGCCCGCGTGATCGTCCGCAACGCAATGGTGCGCAGATCGGCGACCACCTCGATCGCACCGTCGTTTCCTTGACGGGTCGGCCAGTCGTCGATGACGGCGGCGCTTTCCCGCGCCGCGATCTCCGCAATGGGCCGCAAGGAAGCCCGCCTGAACCCGGGCTGAATCATCCGGCGGCGCCGACGCCACAGATTTCCATCGATGAACAGAAGTCCCCAGCCGCTGATCACGCTGGTGGACCGGTAGTGATAGCTCTTTACGTAGTTTTCGACGTTGTCGAACAGGATGTGCCGGACGTCTTCCGGGCGCACCGTGGCGTACAGCGTCCGATGAAGGGCGCGAAACCGCGCCAATCCACCATGGGCGGCGGCCGTCCCGGCAACGAACTGGTGCGCGTTCGGCAACACGTCTTTCGCGTTGCCCAAAAGCCAATGTCCCCTCTGACGGGGGATTTCCCGTAGCACTTTTCCTCAGCCCCCTCGTCTCTTCGGCGCCGCATCAACGGTATTCGTTGATCGAATATCCGCGCGGCTGCTTCGATACGATGCAACTCCGCACCAATCGATAGCGCAAACCGCCCTCTCCGATCTATGACGAATGTCACGCCGACCAGGCTAATCCGCTGGTGAATAGATTAAATTTAGCCGTCGGATCGCAGTTTGTGTTTCGTCTTGTTTGGGCCCAAACCCCACCCACCCACCGGCCAAGTGTTTGCCGGCCTATTGCGTCCCCTCCCCTTCAAGCCGCCAATTCTGCGTCGGCGCGCCCCTGGCCTTCGCGCAGCGGGTCAGCGCCGCCCGACCGCCTTCGGCCCAAGTCCCACCGCGCACGCCCAGGCATTGCCCCGTGGCCGGCAGACGCAGGCGGAATTCACGGCCCGCGTCGGGGGCTTTGGGGGCCTTGCCAGGGGCATTCCAAAGAATCTCGAAGACCTGGGTCGGACTGTTGACCAGGCAAGGTCGCAATTCCGCCGTGACACTGCCGCCCCTGCCCGGCGGAATGCTCAGGCAGGTTCCCGTCGCCTCGTGACGCAAGGTGCCGTCGTCATAACGGGCGAAGGTGGCGCGCCCGCGACCGGCCAGGCATGTCTGCAAAGTGACCTGCGCCCCGCCCCGGCCCGTGGGCGGATTGACGCAGAGGCCGCCACCACCGGCCAGGGAAAGGCCGGTCCAACCGGCCAACGCCTTGGCCCGCGGCAGTGCCGCCATGACATGCCAGTTCTGATCATCGCGGCCATCCTTGCCGGCACAATTCTGCAGGATCACCGGTGTCCCTGCTGCGAACTTCCCTTGTTGCAGGGCGGCACAGCGCTTCGTCTCGACATGGCGCAGGCCCAATGGCCGCGTGCCGTCCGCCGCCTCGGGCGGCTTGCCCTTGCCGGTCCAGGCCAAGGCGAGACGCTGGCGCGGATCGCGGTAGACGCAATCGGCCCAGGTCGCGGGCATGCGGTCATTCTCGAACGTCAGGCAACGCCCACCGGCGTCCTCGCGCAGGCTGTCGTCGTCGAAATAGGTGAACGTCGCGGCGCGGTCCGGCGCGCATGGCATGATGACGGCACGGTTGTTTTCCGCGGCCTCCGGTCCGGCCAGGCAAAACCAGTCCTTGGTCACGGCGGCGACGGCAGAGACCGGCGTGACGGGAACCGCGCGATACGGCTCGACCCAGCCCTGAACACCCAGGAAAACGTACCCGCCCCGGCCCCGGTCGCCTCCGTATTCGCCTCTGTCGATGGTCAACAGATCGTCGCCCGACTGGCCGTGGCGGTAGCGGCGCAAGGCCACCGCGCCTTTGGCCTGTTCGGCCAGGACGTATCCAAGCACCCCATCGAAGACATAACCGTCCTTGGCGAACCGGTAATCCAGGAAGTCCGAGACATGGAGCACCTGATCCCGGCCGCCGTGGCGGTAGCGGTAGAGCGGAACTGTCTTGGCCGCGCGTTTCGGCAGGATCGTGCCCTGTGGGACTTCGATGGTGTAGCCCTCCCTGCCGGTCTCCCAGTCCTCCGGCCCCAGCTTGAACAGATGCGACGGGCGCCCGCCGCTCCGCGCATAACGGACCAGCGGCACCGGGGCCGACTTGGCAATGGGCGCGTCCATGCCCGGTGGAATGAACTCCGGCCGCCCCGTCGTGAGCGTGAAACTCTGCAGGTCGGGGTCGCCCTTCGTGCAACCGTAGGCACGGGTCTCGACGCCGTCCTGGCCCGAGCCGTCGGCGATACCCAGGCATTTGGCCGAGTCCGTATGGCTGATCTTCAATGCCTTGTCGCGGTCCGGTTTGCCCAGGATCCATTGCTGCGACCGGGTGTAGTCGCAGCGGTCTACGGTCACCACCGCACCCGCCTTGCCTCCCTTGGAAGGTGTCCGCAAACTCAGGCAGAGCCCGCTGGCGTCCTGACGCAGGGTGCCGTCCTTCCAGAAGGTCACGAGGTGCTTGCCGTCCGCCTTGCCGCAATAACTGGAAAGCAGCGGCCCGCCATCGGTCCCTTCGGCATCCAGGCAGGTGAGATTGCCGTGGGTCGCCGCGAACACCGCCTGATGCTCCTTGTCCGGCGTTTCGTCATAGGGCGGCACCCAGGCGACGATGCCGTCGGGGGCATAGCCGTCCTTTCCCGACTTACCGCCGAACCGGTCGGGATATGCTGTCAGTAGATGATCGCCCCTCGCCTTATTGGCGTAGCGATGGAGCGGCACCGCGCCCTTGCGATCTTTGCCGTAGGCGTAACCGACCCAGCCGTCGTAGGAGACCGATCCCTTCGTGTAGCGGAATTCGTGGAAGTCTCCGGTGTATATCGTGTCCCCGGTCTTACTGTCCTTATACCGATAGAGCGGCTGCGTGCCCGGCGCCCGGGTCGTGAAGATGAAGCCCTGGGCGGTCTGCATCTCGTAGCCGTCCTTGCCCAGCCCGAACGGTTCCGGCCCGGCCTGCATCAGGTGGTCGCCACCCTTGGCCTTGCGATTGACGTAGCGGATGAACGGCAGCGGCGTCGATTGCGCCTCGGCCAGTTCCATGCCCGGCGGAACGAATTCGGGGCGCTCGGTCGTCAGCGTGAAGCTCTGCAGATCGGGGGCAGCACTGCCGCAAGGGTAGGCCCGGGTCTCCACGCCGTCCTGGCCGGAGGCGTCGGCGATACCTAGGCATTTGGCCGAGTCCGTATGGCTGATCTTCAAGGCCTTGTCGCGGCCGGGTTTGCCCAGTGACCATTGCTGCGCGCGGGTGTAGTCGCAGCGGTCCAACGTCACTTCGGCACCTTTGGCCCCGCCCTTGTTCGGCGTGCGTAAGCTCAGGCAAAGGCCGCTTGCGTCCTGGCGCAGGGTCCCATCATTCCACAAGGACACAAGGTGCCTGCCCTCCGCCTTGCCGCAGTAACTCGACAACAGCGGCCCGCCGTCTTTTCCTTCCGCGTCCAGACAGGTCAGGTTGCCGTGGGTCGCGGCATATTGACCTTGATGCGCCAGGTTGGGCGTTTCGTCGTAAGGCGGCACCCAGGCGACAACGCCGTCGGGAACGTAGCCGTCCTTGCCCGCCTTGCCGCCGAAGCGGGCGGGATGAGCGGTGAGCAGGTGATCTCCCTTGGCCTTGTTGTGATAGCGGTGCAAGGCGACGGCATCCTTGCGCTCCTTGCCATAGGCGTAGCCGACCCAGCCGTCGTAGGCCGTTGTGCCCTTGGCATAGCGGAATTCGTGGAAGTCGCCGGTGTAGATCGTGTCCCCGGTCTTACTGTCCCTGTAGCGGTAGAGCGGTTGCGTGCCGGGCGCGCGGGTCTTGAAAATGAAGCCCTGGGCGGTCTGCATCTCGTAGCCGTTCTTGCCCAGACCGAACGGTTTCGGCCCGGCCTGCATCAAGTGGTCGCCGCCCTTGGCCTTCGGGTTGGCATAGCGGATGAACGGCAGCGGGGTCGAAATTTGCTCGGCGATCTCCATGCCAGGCGCCGTAAATACCGGACGTTCCGTGCCGGCGGACCAGGTCTGAACCGTGTCGCCCGGCGCCTTGCAGGCCTCCAGCACGGCGACCACGCCGTCCTGGCCCGAGGCATTCTTGAGGGCCAGGCATTTGCCCGTATCGGCCTGGACGATCTGCAACGGGCGGGCCGGATCGACGGCCGCCGGGAACGCGCCCTGCCAACGCGGCGTGAACTGCTGTGATCGGGTATAGGCGCACCGCGCCAGGACCACGCCGCCCTTGCCGGCGTCGAGGCAGAGTTTGGTGCCGTCCTTGCCCGCATCCTCGAACCGCAGCGTCCCATCCTGCCAGAACGAGAACTTCGGCCCCTTGTGATCGTGACAGAAGGACGAGGTCACCGGCGCGCCGAGCTTGGCCTGGCCGTCCAGGCAGCTCAGGTTCTTGTTGGTCGCGAGGTAAAGCCCCTTGTAGCCGTCGATGGGGTCTTCCGGATAACGCGGCGCCCAGGCCGCAATGCCTTGGTAGGCATAGCCGCCCCTGCCCGCCTTGCCGCCGAACTCGTCCGCGTCAGCAGTCAGCACGTGATCGCCCTTGGCCGAGTTAACGTATCGGTGCAACGCCACTGTTCCCGGGCGCTGTTCGGCATAGAGGTATCCGGCCACGCCCGTGTAGTCGTAGCCTTCCGCTCCCCAGCCGAGTTCGCGGAAATCCGGGGTCCAGAAATGATCGCCTGTCGCCGTGTTCACATACTGATAGAGCGGCGCGGTGTCGGGTGCGCGACCGGTCCAGACGTAGCCCTGTGCCGTCTCCATGGCATAGCCGTCCTTGCCCAGACCAAGGGCCTCGGCCCCGGCGGTCAGACGGCGATCCCCGGATTTCGCCTTCGGATTGACGTAGCGAACCAGCGGGACCGGGTCCCTCCGAACGACAGGCGACGACGTGCCCGGCGCGACGAATTCCGGTGGCTCGACATGCGGCCACCAGGTCGCGCGGCGGTCGTCCTTGGCGAACTTCTCGCAGGGCGCCATGACGGCGGCGATGTCGTCGCGGCCCGATCCGTCGGCCAACGTGACGCAGGCCCCGGAGAGCCAATGGGCAAGGTGCATGCCTGCCTTTCCGCCAGGGACCGCAGGCGCCTTGCCGCCTTGCCATTCCGCCACCCAGCGCTGTGTCAGGTTGTTGTCGCAGGGCTTCATCTCGGGTGCGGTCTTGCCCGCCCGGTCGGTGGTCAAACAGACCGTACCGCCCGGATCGCGCAGCGTGCCGTCGGACCAGAAGGCCAGCGCCTGGCTGCCTTCATCCTCGCAACGGCGCGATCCCAAACTGCGGTCACCGTTCCGGTTTAAACAGACCATGCCGCCCAGGTTCGCGAGATACACCCGGCCCCAGCCATCCCGCACCTCGGCCCCCGTATCCGGCGTATAGGCGGCGATGCCTTCATAACGGTATCCGTTCTTGCCGCTGGCGCCGTCCAGTTCGTCCAGGTTCGTGGTCACCAGGTGGTCGGCCTTGGACTTGTTGTAATAGCGGTGCAGCGCGACCAGCCCCGGGCCCCTATCGGCCTGCACATAGCCGAGCACGCCGTCGTATCGGTACCCGCCCGTGGCGAACCGCATCTCCAGGAAGTCGGCGGTGTACATGGTATCGCCGGCGGCCGCCGAGACGTAGCGATAGAGCGGTGTCATGCCCTGCTGGGCCCGCGTCGGGTGGATGCGGCCCATCAACACGTCAGGGATGAAGCCGTCCTTGCCCCTGCCTATTTCGTCAAACCCTTTGACGATACGATGATCGGCGCCCTTCGCCTTGGGATTGACGTAGCGGACCAGCATCTGCGGCGGGGCGGCCTGGACCGGTGCGTCGGTCCCCGGCAAGACGTATTTCGGCACGGCCTTATCCATGGCCCAAACCTGCGGCCCGGCCTTGGCCGGATCATTGCCGACGGAGCATATGATCAGTTGGGCTTCGACCTCGTCCCGGCCCGAGGCATCGGCCAATCCAAGACAGCGTCCGCTTTGTTTGTGCACCAGACGGGCCGCCGCTGTCGGGTCCGGGCGGGCCGGCCGCTTGCCGGTCCAGCGGATATCCCATTGCTGGCCGGGGGAATAATCGCAGGTATAAACCCCAACCTCGTCCGGCTTGCCCCCCTTGAGGGCCGTACCCAGGCAGAGATCCTTGGGGTCGTGGCGCAGGGTCCCGTCGGACCAGAGCGTGAACCGCATATCTCCGTTTTCGGCGCAGAGCATGGATTCCAAATTTCCGCCCGCCTCTGGCTTGGCGCTCAGGCAGCTGAAATTGTCGTTGGTCGCGATGTAGAGGTTTCGGAATTCAGGCGACGGTTCCTCCGAATAGGCAGGCACGAAACCGATTTCGGCGGCACCTGCGTAGCCGCCCTTACCCGTGAACTCTGCCTTGTCGACGGCCAGAACGTGACCGCCGTTGTCACGCGTTGCGAACCGGACGAACGGCTCCGCCCCGGCCCGCGCTTTGGGATAGACGAAGCCCGCGATCCCCAGATAGCCGAAGCCTTCCTTGCCGAACAGGAACTCGCCGAAGTCGGTGGCGTAGCGGCGGACGTGCCCTTTCCCTTTGGCGTATTCGTAAAGCGGCACCGTGCCGGGGGCGCGGGTGGTGAAGACACGCCCCTGGGCGCGGTCGATTTTCAGGTCGCCCTTGGCCGCACCGAAGGCAGGCCCGGCGGTCAGCAGCCAGGCGCCGGTCTTGGCATCGCGATAGCGCACGAAGGGAACGGGATCGGACGGTTTCTCCGGCTGGTCCAGGCCCGGAGGGACGAACGGGTTCACCCAGCCGATGATGCCTTGATACCGGTAGCCGTCCCGGCCGCTCTTGCCGTCCAGTTCCGTGAAATAGGTGGTCACGCGGGTGTCGCGGCTGGCGTCGTTGACGTAGCGGTGAAGCGCCACGGCGCCCGCCGTTTCCTTGCCCAGGACGTAGCCGAGAATGCCTTCGTAGACATAACCTTCGGTCCCGTACCAACGCTCCGAAAAATCGGTCGCGACATAGGTGTCCTTAGTCTGGGCGTTGAAGTAGCGATAGAGCGGCACCAGTCCCTGGTCCCGTCTCGGCCAGATGTAGCCCAAATACCGGTCGGGAAGATATCCGCCCGCCCCCTGGCCGAATTCGCCGTCGCCGGCGGTCAGGCGGGCATCGCGGGTCTTGGCGTTGACATAGCGGGCAAGGATCTGCGGCGTCGATTTGGCAACCGGCGTGTCCGTCCCCGGCGCCTTGAATTCAGGCACCCAACCGACGATGCCCTGCGCGGTGTAGCCCGATTTACCGCCGCCGTCGCGGGCCAGCATGTGTTCGCGCTGGGCCGAGGAGTGATAGACGCGGAGCGCCACCGTGCCGGGCCGTTCCTTGTCGTATATCCAACCGGCGATCCCCTGATAGGACCAACCGTCCTCGCCCCAGGCCAAGCCGTCGAAATCCGCCGTGTAATAGGTGTCTTTGTTGCCCGCGTGCCAATAGCTGTAAAGCGGCACAGTATCCTTGGCCTTTTTCGTGAAGATCATACCGAGCGGTGCGTCCAAGGCATAGCCGTTGGCGCCTTCGCCCATCGTCCCGAAACCCGCGGCGATCACATGATCGCCCGTGCCGCCATTTCGGTAGCGCAGCATCATCTCCGGCGCGGCCTTCACCGCTTTCTCCCGGGCGCCCGGCGCCGTCATCCGCGGCACCCAGCCTTCGACCTTCACATACGCAAAACCACGCGCCCCGCGCTTGCCGCCGAACTCGTCGAAATCCGTGGTCAGCAGATTGTCGTTGGTCGATCCGTTGCGGTAGCGGTGCAGCGCCTTGGTGCCCTTCTCCTGCATGGGATAGACGTAACCTTCGACGGCGACATAGTCGTAGCCGTCCTTGCCGTACCAGAGGTCCTGGAAATCGGTGGTGAAGATGTGGTCCTGCTTGGCGCCGTTCCAATAGCGGTAGAGCGGCACGCTGCCCTTGACCCGGCCCGGGAAGATCGCCCCCGCGACGCCGTCACGCACATAACCGTCCCGTCCGTCGCCCAACTGATCCGGGTCGGCGGTATAGAGATGATCGTTGGCCTTCGGATTGAAATAACGCAGCAACGGCACCGGCTGCGCGTTGACGATCCGGGCGTCCTTGCCGGGTCCGAAATCGGGTCCCGGGGCATACCCCAATCCATCGGTCTTGCCGTGTTGGCGTTGGGTGACAGGAACCGTTCCCGACCGCTTGTCCTTGAAGACATATCCCGCGACCCCGGCGTAATAGATCGCGGGCGATCCGTAGCCGCGTTCGTTGAAATCGAGGGCCAGGATATCGGGCGCCTTGCGGCGGCGGTTTTCGATCTTGCCATAAAGGTAGAGCGGCACCGTGCCTTCGGCCGGCTTGGGAAAGACCTGGATGGAATTGTCGAAGGCCAGCGGTACGGGATTGGACGGCTCGACCGGCGGGATCAGCGGCGGCTCTTCCTTTGGAAGGTAGCCGGCGACGCCTTCATATCGCCAAGGGCGGCCTGGCCGAGTGCCCAGATTGTGGATATCGCCGGTGTAGTAATAGTTCGTGTTGTCGCTTTCGTGGTAGCGGTAGAACGGCACGGTATTGGGGATTTCCCGATTGTAGACGTAGCCCGCGACGCCGTCGAAATTGAAGCCACGCTGCCCGCCCCGGAATGGGTTGGGGTCTGTCGTATAGACGTGGTTCTGGCCCCGCGTGGCCCGCCGCCAGAAGCGGAACAGCGGCACCGTGCCGGGTGCGCGCTTGGCAAAGATCATGCCGACCTTGCCTTCGTATTTCCAACCGTCGCGGCCTTCGCCGAACTGGGCCGGGTCGGCGGTGTGATAGTACTCGTTGGTGCTGCGCTTCCAATAACGCATGAAAGGCACCGGCGGATCGTTGCTGATCGGCGTCTTGTAGGCCGCCTCCAATCGGGCCGACTGGCGCTCCAGGGCCGGGTTGACGACCTTCTTGCGGAAGGGATCGTAGGGGATCCAAAGGTCGGTCCATTTCTCCCCGACCCGGTCGCAGCCCCAAAGCACGACCTTGTCCTTGTGAATGGCCAGGCAGGCGCCGCCGCTGCCGTCCTGGCGATGGGCGATGATCTGGCCGGTTTCCAGGAACTCCATCTTCAGCGCCTGCCAATTGTTGCAAGGCGCCAGGGTGACCGTCCGGCCTTCCCGATAGCCATCCGCCGCCATGCAGCCGCCCTTGCGGTTCTGCATCCGGCCGTCGCTGAGCAGCCGCCAGGCCTGATTCCATTTGCCGTGGCAACTCCAGGGGATGATCTCCTGGCCCCATTTATCCTTGGCGCCGCGAATATCGGCGCACCAGCCTTTGTCCTTGTAGCCGATGGAATAGTGACGAAGCAGGAATTCATCGCGGATCCAGCACCGCTTGAGGTCGTTATTCCAGCGCTCCGAGCCACGGCAATCGGACGGCCGGGGACAATCGCCCAGGCGCAGCAGTTTGCAGTCCAGCGACTTCAAGCCCTGAATGATCTGGCCTGCCAGGTCGCCGACGGCGCCGACCACCAGGTTCGCGGCGTTGGCGACATGTTTCAGCCCCTCACCCGCGGCATCGACCGCCGCCGCCGCCAAGCCGGCAACGCGGGCACCGCACTTCAAGGCATCCTGCGGGGACGGCAGATTGATCTGCGGCTTGAACTTGACCGCCTGGATGAAGTCGACCGGCTGAGCATTCCCCTGGCCCAGCTTGAGGGCGAGGTTGCGAATGTCACCCGCGTCCATGGTCGCCTTGGAATCGAACTTGGCGCAGGGGTGGGTGGAATTGAACGAGACGTCGGTCCGCGTCAGGTCGCCGTCCAGTTTGAAATGGATGGAATCCTTAAAGCCGAGCGCCGCCGTCGACATGTCCAGCTTGATCTTGTGGCTGACCCCCGCCGGGTTCAATTCGTAATGCAAGGTCGTCTCGCTGCGGGCCAGATTACCGATCGGGCCCAGGGGCAGCCCAATGTTGATCTCGGTTGTCGAGTCCAGGGTCAGGCCGGTTTTGTTGTCCAGGTAGGCCGTGGTTTCCGAAAACGGCAGACCCAGGGCGTTGACCTTGCCCGTGATCTTGAAGCGCGAAGATGTCGAGCCACGTTCGGCCGACAGACTCGCATGCTCCAAGGACACCAGCCCGAGGTTGACCTTGCCCAGCCGCACCGGATGATCGACCAGATAGGCGAAGAAGCTCTTGCCCATGGCCGCGCCGATGGCGTTGACGGGCAGAACCTCGACCGGATTGGCCGAGGCCCAGACCGGTTTGACGGTCGCCACCGCCGGTTCCTTCATGCGCGTGCCGAAGAACGAATGATCGATCTCCAGCGTCACGTCGCCACCCTTCAGAAATTCGACCAGCTTGCCACGGAATTTGAGCCCATGGATGAACAACGGCGTCTGTGACTTGATTGCGTCGAAGACGACCTTGGGAATGCCCATGCGGGGGAACACTTCGTCCGAGATCAGCTTGTCGACCTCGGTCTGGGTATCGGCCTCGACCAGGAACTCCCGGGCCCCGAGCACGTCGCCGGAATCCGTCTGCGCCAGGAACCGCGTCTTGATGACGCGGCCCAGGTCGCGTTCCAGTTCGAAATGGATGCGGTCCTTGGAAAACTCGATATCGACGTGGTCCTTGGCGCCGATGAATTCGGTCGTCCCCGAGACCTTGAAGTGCGGCAGTTGCTTCAAATTGGCGACGATATCGACCTTGGCGTTCTGCACCTTGAGGACCGGCGGCACGGTGATGTCGCCGAGATCGCCCTTGAGGATCAGACCGTCCGACAGGGTCAGACGCAGGTCCGCCCCCGCCAAGCGCTTCTTCTTGCCGAACAACGCCATATGGGCCGCTCCGGCGACCCGTACCCCCATGGTGTCCAAGGTGTCATCGCGGCCCGGAATTTTCGAGCCCGGCGTGGCGAAGAAGATTTCCGGATCGGTGACACTGAAGGTCGGCAGCGGCAATTCATCCAGGCGGATGATGTCGAAGACCGACCGTTTGAGGATTTCCTTCTGCAGCGCCTTTGCCGTGTCGCGCGACGCCTTGTCCGGCAGGACCTTCAACACCTCGTTCGCCATGGGCCCGCCCAGCACGCCCTTGAACGTGCCCTCCATGGTTTCCAGCGCGACCCATTGGTTCAATTCGCCCTTCGCCTTCAGCACGATGGCCAGCTTCTTGGGCAACGGGATCGAGGTCGAGAAGTTGATGTTGATCAGGAAGTCGGCGTCGGCCTCGACCGTGCGGTCCTGTTTCGGCCCCAGCCCGGTCATGATCGCCGAGGCGCCGACGCCGAATTCGACGCTGCCCTCGCTGTCGAAGCCGATCAGGATCGCCGGGTTGCGGAAGGTATGGTTCTTTGAAATGCCGAACGGCTGATGCCAGTCGCCGCGCATCTTGGCCGCCAGTTTGAAGCTGCCGGCCCAGGACACGGCATCGAACGAAGCATAGAGATCGCCCGCGAATTTTAGCTTATCGGACTTCGACGGCTCACCCACGCGCGGCACATCCAGCGTGACATTGCCGGCCGCGCCCAGGCCCATCTGCAGCTTGGGCACGTCGATGAACAGAAAGCCTTCGGCGCCGACGCTGTCCAGCGAGACCAGCTTTCGCCAGGGCTGGCCGTCCGGCAGTTTGAAATCGGGCAGGCGCGCTTCCAGGCGTGCCTCCAGGTTGCCGTCGAACACGCCCTTCAGACTTCCGCCCAGCAACAACGGCCCATCGACGGCCTTGAATATATTGATGTCGCGGGTCGCGGCCTGCCGGATCGCGGGCGGCAGGTTGGCTTCGCTCAGCGCCGCGATCAACGACACGCCGGTGCCGAACGGCAGCCGCCGCTTGTCACCGCCGGACTTGGGCATCAGACCGCTCAACATCGGGCGGATGCCCGCCGGAAGATCGCCGATGGTCGCCGTCGACAGGTCCGCCGTGGAGATCGCGAAGACGGATTCCGGCAGGGTGATCTGCGCCGCCCCCTCCAGCACTTGTTTGAACTTGCTGGCCAGGCCCGAATTGCCGACCAGGTCGGTGATCTTGAACGGGTCGGCCTTGACCAGGGCCACCGGCTTGCCGCCATGCAGGAAGATCGCGCCCTCGCCGCCGATGCCCAGCTTGTCGATCCGAACCTTGCCGCCGAGACCACCCGTGCCGATCCACAGGTTGGCGAAGCTCAGTTCGTTCACGCCCTTGAGCCCGCCGACCACCGGCAGGTTGGCGACGTCGATCCTGCCCGGAATGGTGAAGCGCAATTCCGGCGCGGTATTGGATTTCAAGGTCAGCGTACTGACCGCCTGGAATTCCTGCTTGTCGAGCCGCGCCGTCGTCGTCAGCGAAGCGTCGAGCATTGCCGCACCTTCCGCCGTGCGCTCGATGGCACCGGTCAGGCCCAACTTGTTCAGGCTGACGAACGGCAGGCCGAAGGCCTTGTCCCAATTGACCGTGGAGGTCGACCGAAGGGCCAGCCTGAACGCCTTGCCGCCCGTCGCTTTTTCGATGTCGATCCCGCCCTCGAAGCCCAGGTCGTGGCCCGGCAATTTAAGGGTCAGGTCGCCCGCCATGCCGACCCGCAACTTGACCTCGCCGGTCGGTTTGCCGTCGCGGCCCGGAACCGCCGCGCCTTTGATCCGCAGGTAGGGGGCGCCCAGCGTCACCACCTTCTCGATGCCCGGCAGATTGATCGCCGGCAGGCGCGCTTCCAAATCGACCGCCGCGACGGCCTGTTTCAAAAGATCGCCGTTGAGCCCCCGACCGCCCCCCTTTCCCAGGACCACGTTGGGCAGTGCGCCCGCGACCTCGATCGTTTCCTGCCGCACGCCGACAAAGGTCAGGGCCTTGTCGAACGGGCTATCGGCTTTGGGCTCCAGGATGAAGCCCGCCCGTAATCCTTGTGCCGGTTCCAACGCGCCGCCCCGTGACACCAGGGCCAGGGCGTTGGTGACGCTGTCGGGATAGAACTCGCTCGTCGGATAGGCGTCTTTACCGTACGGCACGTAGACCAGCGCGCCGCGCACCAGTTTGGCGTTGTCCAGCGCCGTGCCGCGCAGACCCGGGATGAAGTCGGCGGCGTCGACGTTCTCGGGAACCAGCGCGGCAAAGGGTTTCTTGTCGGATTTGAAATCGAACAGGGCCAGGGTGGTCTGCGAGCCGCGCAATTGCAGCGTCCCGGAAATGATCTCCGAGCCGATCCGCGCGTCGGTCAGCGCGAGATCGCCGATGCCGGGCACCGACGTGCCGACCAGATCGGCGACGGTGATGTCCGAGGTCACGGTCAGTTGCAGGCGCGGATCGGCCTTGTTCAGATCGACGCTGCCCCCAAGGCGCAGGCGGTCGCTGTCTCCCGCAACGTCCAGGCCGACGCCGTCGCCCCGCGCGACCAGGCGGAGGCTGCCGGTCATTTCAACCGGGCTGACCCCAGGCAGGCTTACCGTCATGTCGCCGGCGATGCGGGTGACCAACGCGACCGTGCCCTTGCCCGGTACGCCCTGAATCCGCAACACCGGATCGCCGAAGGCGACCACGTCTCGCACGCCCGGCAGGTTGACCGCCGGCAGCTTGGTTTCCAGGTCGACCTGCTGGACCAGCTTGGCAACGGCGTCCTTTGCCTTCGCTCCAAGCCCCCCGCCGCTCCCGCCGCCGCCGCTCGGGATCAGGGATTTCAGTGCCTCGACCGGCAACACACCCGACAGCTTCAACGGCTTCCCACCGCCGCCGCCCGCGAAGGCGAACATCTTCTTCAACGCGGGAAGGTCGCCGGGATTCAGGAAGCTTTTGAGGTTCAAACCGGGGCGGAAGCTCGACCCACCCCCGCCGAAGGGCGACAGCAAGGGGCCGACCGCCGACCGGACCTTGTCCGGCAGGCCCGCCATGTCGAACGGCAAGCGCAGGGCCGTGCCGTCGCCCGTGCGCTTGGGAATATAGGTGAAGGCGGCCCTGGGCAGGGTCAGCCCGGCGAGGGGCGATCCGTCGAGGCCGGGAATGAATTCCGACGGCTTCAATCCCTCGGCCGAGAACGTCACCGCCCAGCGCCCGTCGGTCTTGAACGCGCCGACCGTCGTCTCGAAGCCCTTCAGGGCGATCTTGGCGACCAGGAAGTCCGGGTCGCGTTCGACCTCTTTCAAGGCCAGGTCGCCAATCACCGGAATATCGACGCCGAGCAGGCTGGAGAGCGTCTGTTCGCCCGAGAACTTGAGCCGGAAGTCCCGGGGCGACCCGGGCAGTGCCATCGAGGCTTCGATCAACGCCCGCCGCCCGCCGGTATCCAGGGCCGATCCGGCGAAGGCGAGCATGCGCCGTCCGTCCTCGCCGGGCGCGGTGGTGAACGATCCCTCGCCCTGATAGCTGCGCCGCAGGGCCGGCAGGGTGAAGCGGATCGCCGTATCGATGCGCGTCGCCAACCCCTTGTCCGTTCCCTTGAGGGCAAGCACCGGACGATCCGGGAAGTCGATGACGACGGCGCCGATCTTGTCGAAGGACAGCTTCGGCAGAGCGGCCTTGAGGTCGATGGCGGCCAGCAGGTCTTTGGGCGCCGCCGTGAACGGATTGGCGGCGAAGCGGCCTTCAATGTCCAACGGTTCGGCCAGACGGATGCCCAACCCGCCTAGGAAATCGGCCAACTGGCCGTCAGGCTTGGGCCGCGCCGCGAGGTCGGCATTAAAGCCGTCGCCCACCTTGGCCAGATCGAAGCGGCCCTGCAACTCCTCGGGCCAGCCTGCCTCGGCCAGCCCCTCCTTCCTGCCTTGTGGCAGAAAGAGGAAGGTCGAGCGTTCCAGCACGGCGGCATCCAGCACCGACCCAGACAGCGCGGGCAGCAATTGCCCGGCGTCCAGGTTCGCCGCCGTCAGGGCCAGGATGGGCGCCCTGCCCTTGGCGAAATCGAATGCCGTCGCCGTGAATGCGGCCTCTTTCAAGGTGATCTCGGCGCTCAGCAATCCGGCCCGCACGGACGCCTTGGTCAGCGCCACATCGGACACGCCCGGAACATTCAGGCCCATGACGTTGGCCAGGGTCAGGCCGTCGCCGTCCAGTTTCAACGCGAGGTCCGCCCGCTTGTCGCCATCGGTCTTTTCCAACGACCCACTCAGCTCAAGCGTCCCGCCGACGTTGTCGAGCTTCCCGGTACCGGCCAATGCGGTCTTGAGGTTGCGTGCCGTATCCAGGGTGACCGCAATCTCGTGGTCGAGGCTGCCCGATGTCGGTGTGCCCGGGAGCGCGAAGTCGAACGTGCCCGCGATGGAGGTGGTCAGGATGGCTTCGCCGCTTTCGCCGACAGCGCCCTTGACCGCGATCTCGGCCTTGCGCGACGACAGGTAATCGCCGACGCCCGGCAACTTAATCGCGGGGATGGGAATGGTCAGGTTGGTGCGCTTGACGATCTGGGCGACCGCCGTCCTGGCCAAGGCCTTGATCTTCTTCTTGGTATCGCCCTTCCCGCCCTTTTTCCGCGCCGGAAGTTTGTCGCGGATGAAGGCCAAGACCTCGCCCGGCATCACCGCCCGCAGTTTCAAAGGCTTGCCGTTACCGGCCCCCAGCTTGCCCAACAGGTCCGAGAGCTTGCCGAGTTTCGCCGGGTCCAGGGCCGAGGCCAGGTTGAGACCCGGCAACAGGCCTCCCCCGCCGCTGCCGGACGGCAGGGCCAGCTTGTCCTTCAGATGCTTGAGCGGGTCCGGCAAGGCGTCCAGGGATAGACCGCCGGACCCGCCTCCCCCCAGCCCCGGCAGGGCCGGCACATAAGCGAATACGAGATCGTTGAGCGACACATCGGCGAGCGGCGTCGCGCCGAGGCCGGGAATGACCTTGAGCCCCGGCAGGTCCGCGACCTCCAGCGTCATCAGGCGGGCCAGCGGATTGCCCCCGCCTCCGCCGCCCCCGAGCGCCGCCAGGTTGACCGTGAAGGTCGTCTCGCCGAGGGCCAAGGTCCCCCGGACATGGCCGAGCGACAGCTTGGCCTCGGCCAGGCGCAGATTGCCGATGCCTGGAACGTCCGTGCCCAGCAGATCGGAAAGCGTCAGGCCGTTGTCCACGGTGACGACGAAGTCCTTGGCCTTCTTCAGGTCCTTGAAATCGAGCGGCGCCTCGGCCGTCAGGTTCAGTTTGGGCGCCTTTGCGTCACCTGCCAGGATCACCGCCGTCGCCAGGCGCTCGGCTCCCTTGCCGGTGATACGGGCGGTCAGCGCGACCTGTTCCTCACGGTTCACGATGGGCACGGTGAATGTCCCGCCGGAGGTCAGGGTCAGGCCCAAAACTCCCGCGTCGTCAGGCGCCAGGTTCAGGCGCGTGACCTCGGACAGTTTGAACAGCTTGTCGAGCCCCGGCAGGGTCAGACGCGGGAGCTGTGCGGTCAGCGATAATCCCGCGACGGACTTGGGCCGCGCTCCGCCCGCGATGGCCTTGACCACGCTTGCCGGGATCTTGCCCGAAAGGAAGGCCGTCTCGTTTGCAGGGACACCCAATCGCCGGGCCAGCCGGGCCAACGGATCGCCGCCGTCGAAGCCGAGGCGCGAAAGAAAGGAGATGCCCGGGGCCAAGTCGATGCCGCCGTTCCGCAGGCTCTTCTTCAACGCCGCCGCCATGGCCGGCGGCAGACCGTCGACGGCGGTGGCGTCCGTGCCCTCCCCGGCGATCAGCAAAGCCGTTTCGGGCAATTCCAGATCGGCCAAGGGGGTGCGGTCCAAACCGGGCAGATAGGCTGCCGGGCGCACGCCGCGGCTGACGTCGATGACGGCGAAGGCGACCCCGGGCTTGTCCACGATGGTGATGCCCGACCGCGCGCCGGCCCGCCCCAGAGCGGCGGAAATCACCCCCCGGCTCAGGAACACGTCCTGCAGTTCCAGATCGGCCAGGCCCGGCACTTCGGCCGGCAAAAGATCGCCCAAACGGTAACGACCGGCGAGCTGGATGCGCGGGGCCTCCAGGCGCCGGTTCTTGATCACGCCGGAGAGCATGATGCGCTGTCCGCCCCGAACATCCTCCCCCTTGGCGTCGACTTCGTCACCGCGCCAGGAGAACGCGCCGCCAGACGACCCGGTGGCGGCAAATTCGAACCGGCGTGGTGCGCTTGCTCCGGCCATCTTCAAAGTACCGCCGAAATCAAGACCCGCAGTGACCTTGCCGGATTTTGTGCCTTCGAATGCGAACTCGGCCCGGTCGGCCAGCCGGAACAGGCTGCCCAGACCGATGCCGTTCAGTCCCTCAACCCGGCCACGCAGGCGCAGACTGGCGAGAATACGTTTCAAGCGGGACTTGGCCTCGCCGCGCCCCCAGGTTTCGGACACGGAATCTTCGGGTTCGTCGAAGACCAGGGGATCGACCTGCCCGAGAATGCGGATGCTGCCGGGCTGCGTCTCCCCCCGGCGGAACAGGGACAGCAGCCGGTTGAACGGATGTTTTTCCGCAAAGTCGGAGGCCTGGAACAAGTTCAGGCCCGGTTTGGCGGCCGCGAGGTCTTCCTCGGTAAAGAATTCCTCGAACAGTGGCCGGAAAGACGGCGGCAGGTCGGCCAGACGCGGCGGTGCCCGGCCTTTCGGCAGATAGAGGTAGAGCGCACGCCCCGTCTCAATCTGGCCCAGGTCGCCGAGCGCCCCCGTCGGCACCAGCGTTTCCAAACCACCGCCATCGACCGAGAGGCCGACATAGGCGGCATCGTTATTTGTGATCGGCCCGATAATGACCTTGGCCGGTTGCCCGCGCACAACCGTATCGGCGGCGACGGCGCGGCCCGTGGTCAATTTGGGCAGCGTCGGTAATTTGATTTCGTCCAATCCCGGAATATCCAATCCGGCGATGGCTTCAAGCGAGTTGCCGTCCAGCTTGAACAGATTGCGCCCGTCTTCCTCGTCCAACTCGCCGGCAATGGGGATCCGCTGCCCCGCCTGCTCGCCAAATCCTTCGGCGCGTAGTTTGGGCGTATAGTCATCGTCGAGCGAAAACAGGAAATCCATCACGGTCACTTGCGCGCCGTCGACCTTGATGTTGCGCAGGTCGCGCTCTCCCGCCTTGGCGGTCATACGAAAGACGGGTTCGCCGTCACCAGATACGGCGTCGAAATCCAGAACGCCGCGCGCCTTCACCTTGCGTGCACCGAACCCGAAGCGGGCCGCCGCCGAACCGGTCATGTCGACCCGCCCATCCTTGTCCGGCGCGATCCGTAGCGCCACGTCCGAAGCATCGACGTAACGGCCGATCTTCGGCGGCCGGAAGCCTTCCAGATTGAACGACAGGGACAGGTCATCCGGCGTTACGTCCGGCTTCGCCGTCGGCACGGGCAGGCCCGCCAGGCGGCGGAACATACGGTAGCTGAGCTCGCCCCGCACCAGCACCTCGCGCTCCTTGAAATCGAGCGCACGGTCGAGTTTATCGAGAAACGGGTTGTCCTTGACGATCAAGCGCGCGAAGACCAACCCGCCCGCCGGCAGGTCCATGGCCCGGCGTTTGGTGGTGATGAACTTACGGAGAAACCGCCCCGTGCCAGGGTCCAGCTTCAATTTGGCGAGGCGCGTGTCCCGCTCTTCGGAGCTGTAGATCATCACCACGTCCTTGAGGATGAGGTCGATCGCGCCGGTCTTGCCCGAATTCTCCGCGAACAGGTTCAGCGGCAGGTCGTCCCGTTTGTAGATGAAATGATAGCTGCCCTTCACCGTGTCGTCGGTAATCTCCGAGACCGTCGCGCCGGGAGCCGCCGCGCCGACCGGTGCGGCGCCCGGCTCTACGGTTTCGACCGTCGTGACGGGTGCCGGTGTCGGCGCACCTTCCGATGGCGCCGGTGCGGCAGCGGGCTTTTCCGAGGTGTCTTCGGGCGCCGCCTCGGTGTCTTGTTCCTCGGACCCGTCCGGCAGATAGAAAAATTCAATGCTGCCGCGATCCTTGGGCAGGGTCAGGCTTCGGGCCTTGCCGTTCTCGCCTGCCTTTTCCAGATCCAGCCCCTTGAAAAGTCCGGATTTTTCAAATGCTTTGGCGACTTTTGCCTGAAAACGCGAACCCTCCGTCGCCGCCGGTGCGGGGTCCGGCGCCGAGACGTCGGGTGCGGTCAAGTCGGGTGAGGATACCTTCGGCGGCGAAATCGCCGGCGGGTTGGGGTCCGGTGCTTGGGCCATGGACGGCCCCACCGCTGCCCAGCTTCCCAGGCCAGCGGATACGACGGCGGCGACAGCCACCGCACGCAGACGATGATGCCGGAGGTGCCGGAGAGGTATTCGGGTATGCGCGGCTTTGCCGGTCATGCCGCCGTCCTTAAGTCCTGCTCTCAATCGAAATAGAAGTACCGGAGCAGTTCGGGGAAGAACCCTTCTTCATAGGTATTGAGAAACCCGTCCCCGTCCTTGGCCAGCAGATGATCGAAATCGCCGTCCTGGTCGGTGTCCGAGAATTTCAGATCACCGACGCGGAACTCCCGGTAAAGATCGGAATAGGACAGGCCGATCAGGGCTTTCGTCAGATTGCTGGTCGGGTCGAACCAGTTGCGGAATCTTTGACGCAATTGGCGCATGACGTCGCTTTCGACCTTGATCCCCTGCTCGCCCGCGGCGGCATTGACGTTCTCGGCATCGTCCAGGCTCTCGGCCAGGCGCGGCGTGATCAAAAAGACCAGGGAGGTATCCTGCGTCGTGGAGACCTTGGAACTGAAGAGATACTGCAACAGCGGCACGCGGCCGAGCAGCGGCACGTCATCCGAGGTCTTGGACTTTTCCTCTTCCGTGCCGCCCCCCAGGACAAGGGTCTGGCCGACGGTCAGGATCGCCGTCGAGGACAGGCGGTTCTTCAGCGTCGGGATGACCCGCGCGTAGGTGACCGACGAAGTCGAGGTCGTGAAGGTATCGAACTCGGCTTTGGCCTCGAGCCGCACGCGCCCGCCGTCCAGGATTTCCGGCGTTACCTCGAAAGAGATGCCGACTTCCTTATCGAAGGAATCGGAGCCGTCGCCGTCGACCGAATAGGTCACTTCCTGGCCCAGAAAGAAGCTGCCTGTCTCACCTTCCAGAATCGTGATCGAGGGCCTGGCCAGGATTTCCGTGCGGCTGTCGGTGTTGTTGGCGATGTTCAAGTTGTAGTCGATGGAGTTCTGGGACGCGGTCCCGAGCGCGATAGTCAGGGCGTTTTGAATGCGGTTCGTCGCCGTACCGCCCGTTGTCGCGCCGTCGCGGGTGAATTGGAACACGTTGCCGGAGAAGTTGGTCTGCAATTGAGACAGCAGATTGACCCCACGCTTTTCCTGAACGGAGGTCGCCTGGCGGATGATGATCGCGTCGATCACCAACATGCCCGGCAGTTTCTTCAACTCTTCCGGCTTCTCTTCGCCGGCTGCCGATGTGGCGGGGGCCGCGCCGCTCGGCGCCTTCGACGACGGCACGCCGGACGGCGTCTTGCCGCCGAAGAACTGAGCCTGTTGGACAAGGCCGGTGCCGCCGCGCAGCGCGGCGTTCTTCAAGGCGGAATTATGAAACCCCTGCCATTGCCGCACACGTTGGGCGAGACGGCGGGATTTCTGTTCCGGCACGAGGCTCCTGTACTGGTCGAGATATTTTTCCGCGTCGGCGCGGTCGTCCAACGCCGCGTTGACCACGGCACGGGCGCGCACGTTTTCCACGGTCTCGCCGGTCAAATCCGCCGCGCGATTGAGAAACGCGTCAGCCGCCGGCGCATCGAAGGACATGTAGCTGGCTTCGGCCAGGGCTTCGAAAATCTCCGGCGAGTCTTCCTTGACCATCGCCGCCTCGCCGAGCCACCGCAGGGCTTCCCGGTAATCGCCCTTGCGCATGTGGAACAGGCCCAGGCGGTAGGACGACGGCCAATGCCGCAGGTCGTTGTTCAGCGCCGCGATGTAACCCGATTGGGCCAGATCGGCGACGTCGCTGCCTTCCGTCCGGCCGCGCAGTTCATAGACATAGGCGTTCAGGAAATGCAGGTCGGCATGGGCCGGCTCCAGATTGAGCGCCTCGTTCAGAATGAAATTGGCTTCCTCATAGGCGCCACGGCGGATCGCATCGACGGCCCGCCACAGCGGTTTCCGGTAATCCGCCTCGGTCAGTTTCAGGCGGACTTTCTCCTGCGCCTGTGTCGCCGGCCCTGCCCCGGTCACCGGCGTCTCCGGGCCCGGCGTCTGCATGCAGCCGCCTAGGATGGAAAACGCAACCGCAGCCGCCGCCAGGGTCCGTTTCGGGGCACCGCGCATCATGGCGCTGGTCATGGTCGTCATTGGGCCGCGCCGGGCAAGACGGTCACGTCGTTACCCAACTTCGCGGCGCGGAAGCCGACAGGAACCCAGCGGCCCCGTTCCTCGTCCAGGATCCACGACCGCCCGGTCCGGCTGTCGACCATCATCGTGCCGTTGACCGTGCGCGGTCCTTTGTCTCCGTCGATGTCGCGTTTGATATTGATGATGCGGAATCGCCCATCATCGTCGGCCCAGGCGGGCCCACCCGCCCACAGGCAAAGCAAAAAGGCCGTCATGGCCGCTGCCAAAAACCTCATCTCGTTCAACCCCAAACTCTTCTCGTCGCGTTTTATGTGCTTGGTATTCGGCAAGTCCGGAACGGGGATCGTCGGCGACTTTAGTTTTTTCGCTCCACGTTCTTGGGGCGCGGCCAGCTACGTCTTTCGGTCGCATCCGCATGAACGGTATCCCAATCGTTTCGGCGATGTTTGACTGAGCGTCTCAAATTCCTTGATCCGCCGTCATGCCGGGCGATACCCTTGGACCAAGGAATAATGCGGCCATGGGGGGCCATTGCAGGTCCTGCGAACGAGCCGCCGCGGTATTGGCGACCGGGTTATGAATGCAATCGACAAGTCCGATTTTTCGACCAAGCGCCTGCCCGGCGGGCAGCGGTTCGATATTTGGCGCGAGAGCATTGCCGCACTTTTCGATATTACGCCGACGATCCGCACCCGGATGGATGGCTTCAACGCCTCCCTGACAAGCTATCTCCTAAACGACCAGATCATGTTCAGCCGCTGCGAGACAGCGGCGCAGAAATTCGAACGCGGCCCTTTGCGCCCCGCCAATGACGGCCTGGATCACTACCTGATCCAAACCCATCTGCGCGGAGGACAAGCCGTGCGAAGCGGCAGCCGCCAGGGCGAAGCGGAACCGGGCGACATTCTGATCATTGATCTGGCGGAACGGCACGAGGCAACGACAAGCGACTTCGAACACCTCTCCCTGGTCGTGCCGCGTTCCCTGCTCGCCCCTTTCCTGAAGCGCCCGGACAGCCAGGAAGGGCGCGTTCTGAAACGGGGTTCCGCATTGGCCGACATCGCCGCCGCGCATTTGAGGATGATCGCAACCAAGGCCAATTCATTGAGCCGTGACGAGGCCACGCTGATGATCGAGCCGACCCTGGCGCTGATGGCCAGTGCCTTGAACGGCGATACCCGGAACATCGAAAACGGTGCGGCCTCCATCGCCGCAAGGCTGATGCAGCGGGCAAAGGCGGAGATCGAGCGAAATCTGCATTTGAACGATCTTTCGATCACGACGATCTGCGGCGCGATCGGCCTGTCCCGCGCCAGTCTATATCGACTGTTCGAACATCATGGCGGGGTCCGCGCCTATATCCAGGAACGGCGCCTGCGCCGGGCGGCGGAGGACCTGACGTCACTCGCCTTGGCGCATCGGTATATCTACGACATTGCCTTCAATTGGGGCTTCTCAAGCGAGGCTCACTTTTCGCGCGCGTTCAAGGCCCGGTTCGGCCTGTCCCCCAAACAGGCGCGGGACATGGGCAGAGCGGGCCTGCGCCTGAACAGCGCGATCGCCAACCCCACACAGGTCGGCGACCGCGATTACGAAACGTGGTTGTCGCAGGTCTTGCCGTCCGTGTCTTGAGCCCCGCCCGCGGGCTGATCGTCTGTCAAAACCGCCCTGTCCGGGACCTATTCGATCAGAGCCTCGTATCTGTGATCGGCGTTTCGCGCGCGGCGCTTACGCGCTTTTGAACTTCGAAAGATCGGCGAAGGCCGCAATCGCGGCGCTGGCGATGATCGTCTCGTATCCACGTTCCGGATAAGGGACGTTCAAGCCGCCTTTCACCACCTGAACCGACGCTTTGCCGTGCGGCAGCAGCGCCTGAACCGCTTCGACGTCGACCGCCGACGGGTCCTGGACGCCAATGGTGACCTCGACGACCATTTCGGTATCCGGGTCCATGCCCATTTCACGCATGAACGACAGGCTGGAATGATGAATGGCGTCGTCGACGGCGCGGCAGGCGGCTTTCGTGTAATTGCCGCCGCGCAGCGACACACCGGAGCCGGTTTCCAGAATAACGCGGTCCAATTTTCCGCTCATGTCGCATCTCCCAGGGCTTCGTCTGGCACATTCATGCGGACGACAACGGCGGCATGCGCCAACAACGTCGAATCGTCGCCGTCCGGCGTCGGAATCGCCAATCCGCCTTCTTGGCAGTTCACCGTGATCTGGCCGTAGGGAAACACGGCGGCAACGGTCGCTTTGTCGATCGTCTCCGGGCGCGGGGCGCCGATCGTCACCTCGATGACCATGTTGTCCCGCGGCTGGCCCAGGGCGTCGGCGATCTGCAGGTAATTCCGCCAAAGGGCGTCGCGCACGGCGCGTTCGGCGGCCTTGGTGCTGTCCGCCCCGTGAATGTCCGTGCCCTGCCCCATTTGCAGAACCATGCGTTTTAGGCTCACTGCCGCTCCTCCTCATTGGTCAACGTTAGGCGTGACGCCCCCGAATGGGGGACCGCAATCAATCTATATCAAGCACTTACCGAATAGGTTCGGAAAATTACCCGGCGGGGAACCACAAGACGACGGTCCAGCCGATCGGTCAGATTTTTTCCGGGGACACTTCGTTGTTCAACGGCTCGCCATTCAGGTAGCGCGGGAAATTATCGAAGAACAAATCGTCCCAACGTCCCCGCACCCCGCTGCCGTTGAACGACGTATGCGCGGTCACGATCACTCCCGGATGTTCCCAGTATGGATCGCCGGCCGGCAGCGGTTCCTGGTTGAAGACATCCAGAACCGCCTTTGAAATCCGCCCGTCATCCAGCGCCGCAAACAACGCCGCATCATCAATGATGCCGCCCCGTGCAATATTGATCAGCAGCGCGCCCGGTTTGACCGCGTCGAAGAAGCGGCCATTGGCCATGCCACGCGTTTCGTCGTTCAAGGCGCAGGCCAAAACGATCACGTCGGCGTCTGCCAGAAACGGCTCGATGTCCTTAAGGCTGCCGACGCGGTCCACCCCTTCAATCGGCTGTGGCGAACGGCGAATAACGGAAACGGATGCGCCAAAAGCACGGGCGCGGCTCGCGACGTTCTCGCCGATCGGCCCAAATCCGACGATCAGCCAGTTGGTTCCGGCGATCTCCCGAAAGGGAGTCTTCTCCCACGCCTTTTCAGACTGAAGTTGTTGGCGCTGTGCCAGCGGATGGAAGCAGGCCAGCACATTGGCCAGGACGTATTCTGAAATCGCCACGGCTTGGGCGTTCGAATTGCATATCCGCACGCCTTTGTCCGCGACCTGTTTGTAGGCCGGCAAATCAAGCCCGGCATTGAACGTTTGCATGACGTCGATGGACTTGGTTCGCAACGCCATTTCGAGCGCCGCACCGACGATCTTCTCGGCACTGAGTTCGTGGCTCAGCCATAGATAGTCGATGGCGGTTTCCTCAGGCGCAGACACCTGACCATCGACCAAATACTCTCCGTTCTTGTTGAACGGAACGATCACGACGTCTGAAGCTAACGTTTCCAATCTCGACCGCAGCCTTTCGACGGTGCGTTCATAAATTGCGACGGTTGTAGGCATGGGGCGATCTTTCGGGTGGTTTCTGAAATGAATTGCGATCCGCGACGACATCTATCGTATGGCGAACCTCGGCGCAGGTATATTGATGAATGATGGTGGATAAAGATCGCCGACAATGGCGGCCTCCGGCGGCGCTTTGTCTTCCGCGCAGATCAATTGGGCAGTCCCGGGCCCCATTTTGATTCTATCGTTTTGTTTTATTTCAAAACGTTAGAGGGAAAGTCTGGCGACCCCGCGAGGACTCGAACCTCGAACCTGCTGCTTAGAAGGCAGCTGCTCTATCCAGTTGAGCTACGGGGCCTCAAAAGACAACGGCCCGATCGTTTGCCGGGCCGTCTTGGGAATTTTCGAAACAAAGAAAGGCCGGCCCGCCGTGGGTTAATGGGTCCAGACGCCCACTCTGTCGAACGCGAAATTGTCGGAATAGCTTTTCGGTTTCACCTTGCGCGTGTGCGGTTCGATCACGCGGTAGATCAGGCCGTTCTTCTTGGCGTATTCGATCGCTTCTTCCTTGCTGTCGAACTTCATCCGAAGCTGGCCCTTGGTGTCGCCCGAACCGATCCAACCCATCAGGGGATCGGCGACGCGGCGTTCCGCCGGCTCGTATTCCAAAACCCAACGTTTGGTCTTGCCACGGCCCGATTGCATGGCGTTCTTGGCCGGCTGGAAAATGCGCGCTTCGCTCATCTCATTCGAGTCCCGTCACGGTTTCTGGGCGGTTTCGGCGGCGGGTCGGACGTTCGATCCGCGCCGATACTGTTTCTATGCGGGCTTCCGGCGCATCCGTCAACCGATCCGTTGCATCATGCGCCGCGGCTTTCCCGCGGAGATGGTCGGGGCGACTGGATTCGAACCAGCGACATCCTGCTCCCAAAGCAGGCACTCTACCAGGCTGAGCTACGCCCCGATGCGGGGGAAACCTAGGGTTTAACCCCCGGCATGGCAAGCGTGCTATCGCTCAACCGCCGGGCTTGGCCGGGCGGCCGAAAATTTCGTGATCGACCCGGTCGCCGACCTTAAGCCCAAGGCGCGCGGCCGTACCGGCGGCAAGCTCCAGCACCGCGCGATTACGCTCCGGCGCCTCAATGGTTTCCAGGGATTGCGGGGTGGTGTTTTCGCGGATGAAGGAAATCCGCCCATCCGATGTGATGAACAACATATCCAACGATATGAAGGTGTTACGCATCCACATGGAAATAAATGTGTCCCGCCCGAAATCGAACAGCATCCCGTGGTCGGGCGCCAATTCACGGCGGAACATCAGGCCCAGCGCGCGTTGCGCGTCATCGACCGCCATTTCGACCGTGAACACATGATTGCCCCCCGCCGTCCGCAGGACGACCTGGGATTCCGCGAAGGCGATTTTCTCCGACGCCTGGGCGGCGGCGCCGAATCGGGTGGGCACAATGCCCGACATCAGGACGGCCGAGACCGCCGTCGGAACGATCACGGCGGCGATCAGCAGCCATCGGCGCAATTGGCGCAGTCGAAACAGGCGGCGATCAGAGGGCATGAAATGATGAAATCCCATAGTTAATAAGTACACGAGTCGAAATCGGCTATTCGGCACCCGAAAGAACGCCCGTAACAGCGTTGTTATTGTTGGAAATTATGTCGAAATTGTTGCCACGTCGATGGGATTGGATGGTATACCGAACGGATCAATTCGGCCATCCCGGCCCGGGGCGCTCGACGGCCCGGAAACGGACATGGGAAGACGGGGGAATATCGGCGTGCTTCATGCGATCAGCCTAGCCATTGGCCTCGCAGCACTGTGGTGGTTGCTTTCCGGCTACACCATTCCCCTGATTCTGGCGCTCGGCGCCGGCTCCATCGCCCTGGTGGTCTATATCGCCCACCGCATGGACGTCATCGACCACGAAGGCCACCCGATCCATGTCACCTGGCGCTGGGCCACCTACATGCCCTGGTTGGGCAAGGAAATTCTGATGGCCAACATCGACGTGGTGAAGGCCGTGCTGTCGCCCAAGGGCCGGGTCCATACCTCGGTCTTCCGCACCAAGGCGACGCAGAAGACCGAACTGGGCCACGTCATCTACGCCAATTCCATCACCCTGACCCCCGGCACCGTGACATTGGAGGTCGAAGACGGCGTGATGATCGTTCATGCCCTGACCCGCGGCGCCGCCGACGGCCTGAAATCCGGCGAGATGGATCGCCGGTGCACGGCCGTCGAAGGCCATCCGGAAGAGGATCGCTGAGCCCATGAGCTTCGCCGCCGCCGCGCTGGCCGTTCTGGTCACCATGATCCTGGTCCTGGTGCGCGCCCTCAAGGGGCCGACCGTGTTCGACCGGATTCTGGCGGTGAACGCCTTCGGCACCCTGACGGTCGTCCTGATCGCGGTCATCGGTTTCGTGCAGGGCCGCCCGGAATTCCTCGACCTGGCCCTGGTTTATGCCTTGATCAACTTCATCGGCACCATCGCCGTGACCAAGTTCATCAAGTTCCGCGACATGGGCCACGGCGAGGACGCCCCCGGCCCCGACGTGGGGGACATCTGATGGATCAAACGGTGTTCGACATTCTGACTTGGTTGTTCGTCATTCCCGGCGGGTTGCTGTTGATTATCGGCGGTGTCGGCATGATCACCATGCGCGACGTCTTCGCCCGCATGCACCCGGCGGGCGTCATCGACACACTGGGGGCCGAGCTGATCCTGGTCGGCCTGATGTTCCAATCCGGTCTCAGCATCGTCACGATCAAGCTGGCGCTGATCCTTGCCTTCCTCTTCTTCACCAGTCCGACGGCGACCCATGCCCTGGCCCGCGCCTGCCTCAGCGCCGGCGTCACGCCCAAGGTCGATGAAGAGAAAAGCACCGCCCTCAGCCGGGGAGGTCGGTCATAGAAACGCTCACGATCATCGTCCTGATGCTGATCATGGGGGTCATGGCCATCGCCATCGCCCGCATCCGCGATCTGTTCGCGGTCTCCATGCTGTCGGGCATTTTCTCGCTGACCGCTGCTGCCGCTTACGTCGTGCTGGATGCCGTCGACGTGGCCTTTACCGAGGCTGCCGTCGGCGCGGGCATTTCGACGGTTTTGATGCTGGGCACGCTGGCCCTGACAACCCGCCAGGAAAAGGTCACCGGCGGGAAATCCAAGGGCACGGCCGCATTCTTCGTCGTCGCGGTCACCGGCGCGGTGCTGATCTACGGCACCTTCGACATGCCGCGCTACGGCGACCCCATCGCGCCGATCCATCATCATGTCGCCCCCCGGTATCTTGAAAAATCCTTCGGCGAAGTGGGCATGCCCAACGTCGTGACCAGCGTCCTGGCCAGCTACCGAAGCTTCGATACCTTGGGCGAGGTCTTCGTGATCTTCACCGCCGCGACGGGCGTCCTGGCCATTCTCGGCCGCGCCGGACGGCGGCGGCGCGAGGACGAAATCGCCGACGAAACCGTGACGGCACGGTCGGACGACGCCTCTCCGGACAAGGACAAGGAGACGGCATCATGATGCATCGCAAGGTCGTTCTGCGCGTCGTCTCCAAGTTTCTGATTCCGCCGATCTTGGTGTTCGCGCTGTATGTTCAGTTCCACGGCGATTTCGGCCCCGGCGGCGGTTTTCAGGCGGGCGTGATCTTCGGCGCGGCGTTCATCCTCTACGCCATCCTGTTCGGCGTCGAGACGGTAAAGAAGGTGCTGCCGCCTTGGGTCACCCGCCTGTTGCTGGTCGTCGGCGTGCTGACTTATGGCCTGTGCGGCGTCGCCGGGCTGCTGCTGGGCGGTAATTATCTGGATTACAACGTCCTTGCCCACGACCCCCTGCACGGCCAGCACTACGGCATTCTGATCGTCGAGGCCGGCGTGGGCATCACCGTGGCCGCCGCGATGATCACGATCTTCAACGTGTTCGCCGGCCAGACGGGGGAGGACTAAGGCCATGCAGGGCATCGTCGACGCCTTCGCCCCGCTCTATGCGATGTGGCAATCGTTCGAGGCCTTCATGGCCGGCCCCGGGTCGCCCGGGCTGTTGGGCTATTGGATCGTCGTCGTGCTGATGATGACCGGGTTCTACATCGTCATCGCCCACGACAACCTGGTGAAGAAGATCGTCGGCCTGAACGTGTTTCAGGTCTCCGTCTTCCTGTTCTACATCCTGATGGCCAAGGTTTCCGGTGGCACGGCGCCGATCCTGGCCGACGGGATCGAGAAATACGCCAACCCCCTGCCCCACGTCCTGATCCTCACGGCAATCGTCGTCGGCGTGGCCACGACGGCCCTGGGCCTCGCCCTGGTCGTGCGCATCCGCAATGCCTACGACACCATCGAGGATGACGAGATTCAGGCGGTGGAAGAGGAGGAAGACACGTGAGCGCCATCTATCTTTTCTTCCTGTCGCTGCCCTTCGCCCCAATGTTGGAGCCGCACCTGCCTGCCTTGCAGGTGGTGGTGCCGTTGTTGGCGGCTCCGGTCTGCGTCCTGTTGCGCGATGCGAAGCTGAGCTGGCTTTGGGCGCTGATCGTCACCTGGATTTCCTTCGCCATCGCCCTGGTGCTGCTGGGCAAGACGCTGTCGACCGGCCTGATCATCTACGAGATGGGCAATTGGCCGGCGCCCTGGGGCATCGAATACCGCATCGACGCGGCCAACGCCGTGGTGCTGGTGATCGTCACGGCAATTGCCGCCGTCACCCTGCCCTACGCCAAGGCCAGCGTCGAACGCGAGGTCCCGCGCCCCCGGATTTATCTGTTCTACTTGATGTACATGCTCTGCATGACCGGGTTGCTGGGCATCACGACGACGGCGGATGCGTTCAACCTGTTCGTGTTCCTGGAAATCTCGTCGCTGTCGAGCTACGTGCTGATATCGCTTGGCCAAAGCCGCCGGGCGCTGACCGCGTCCTACCGCTATCTGATCATGGGCACCCTGGGGGCCACGTTCTACATCATCGGCGTCGGCATGATGTACATGATGACCGGCTCGCTCAACATGGCCGATCTGGCGACATTGCTGCCCGCCGTCGATCACACACGGACGGTTCTTGCCGCCTTCGCCTTCGTGGTTGTCGGCCTGGGCCTGAAGGTCGCGATGTTCCCGCTGCACACCTGGCTGCCGAATGCCTATGCCTTCGCCCCCTCGGCCGTGACCGTGTTTCTCGCCTCGACGGCGACCAAGGTCGCGATATATGCCCTGCTGCGCCTCGTGTTTACGGTGTTCGGCGGGACGGCCCTGTTCGACACCACGGGCATCAACCTGATGCTCATCATCCTGGGCATCGTCGGAATGTTCGCCGGCGCCTTCGTCGCGATCTTCCAAAACGACGTCAAACGCATGCTGGCGTTCTCCAGTGTGTCCCAGGTCGGCTACATGGTTCTCGGCATGGGCATGGCCACCGCGGCCGGCGTCGCAGGCAGCATCGTGCATCTGTTCAACCACGCGGTGATGAAGGGCGTCGCCTTCATGGCCGTCGGCGCGATGTTCTACGTCATCGGATCGGTCAAGCTGAACGACCTGGCCGGTATCGGCAAACGCATGCCGGTGACGACCGCGGTCTTTCTGGTCTCCGGGCTATCCCTGATCGGCACGCCGTTGACGGTCGGCTTCATTTCCAAATGGCAATTGGTCGTCGCGGCGCTGGACGCCGGATGGTGGTATATCGCCGCCGGTATCCTGTTGTCGTCGCTGCTGGCCATCGCCTACGTCTGGCGCGTGGTCGAGGTCGCCTATCTGAAGGCGCCGCCGGAAGGCAGCACCGGACGGACCGAAGCCCCGCTTTCCATGTTGGTGCCGATGATCGTTCTGGCCGCCGCCACGGTCTGGTACGGCATTGACGGCAACACGACGCTCGACATCGCGACCCATGCGGCCAACGCGCTGATGCAGTCCGTCGCGGGAGGCAGGCCATGACCCCGGCGGAAGCAACGGCGGCCGCCGCCGCGGCGGGCGATTTGATGATCCTCGCCATTCTCATTCCGGTGATCGGCGCCTTCGCCGTGCTGGCGCTCGGCCGTTGGGAAAATGCCCGCGACGCCGCCAGCCTGGTGACCGCGATCTGCCTGTTCTACGTGGTGACGCAATTCTATCCCATCGTCGCGGCGGGCGGACGGCCGGACGTGGTCCTCCTGGACATGGTGCCGGGCCTTCCGATCCGTCTGACGTTGGAGCCGCTCGGCATGATTTTCGCCGGGATCGCGAGCTTCCTGTGGATTCTGACGACGCTGTACGCCATCGGCTACATGCGTGGTCATCACGAAGAAAACCAGACCCGGTTCTTTTTCTTCTTCGCCATCGCCATCGCCTCGGCGATCGGGGTCGCCATGGCCGGGAACATGCTGACGCTGTTCGTGTTCTACGAAGTGCTGTCGGTCTCGACCTTCCCGCTGGTCGCCCACCACGGCAGCGAGGAAGCCAAGCGGTCCGGCCGGGTCTACCTGGGCATTCTGCTGTCGACCTCCATCGGCTTCCTGCTGTTCGGGATGATCTGGACCTGGGAAATCGCGGGTACGCTGGACTTCGTCCCGGGCGGCATCCTGGAGCCGGAAATGCTCCAGGGATCGATGACGGCGATCCTGCTGGCGCTTTATGCCTTCGGCATCGGCAAGGCGGCGTTGATGCCGTTCCACCGATGGCTGCCCGCCGCCATGGTCGCGCCGACGCCGGTTTCGGCCTTGCTGCACGCCGTCGCGGTCGTCAAGGCGGGTGTGTTTTCCGTCCTCAAGGTCGTCGTCTATATCTTCGGCATCGATCTGGTCGCCGTAGCGCAGGGCACGGATTTCCTGCTGTACGTCGCGGCCTTCACGATCCTCGCGGCGTCGCTGGTCGCCATGCGCCAGAACAACCTGAAACTCCGGCTCGCCTATTCGACCGTCAGTCAGCTGAGCTACATCGTCCTGGGCGCCATGCTGGCGAACGAAATGGCGGCGACGGGATCGGCCATGCATATCGCCATGCACGCCTTTGCCAAGATCACCCTGTTCTTCTGCGCCGGGGCGATCATCGTCTTCGCCCATAAGACGGATATTTCCGACATGAAGGGCCTGGGCCGCAAAATGCCGGTCACGTTCTTCTGCTTCTTCCTGGCCTCCATGTCGTTGATCGGGCTGCCGCCGTTCGGCGGGATGTGGTCGAAATGGTATCTGTCGCTAGGGGCCGCGGATGCGGACAAAATGATCTTCGGCGCGGTGCTGATGCTGTCGTCGCTGCTGAACATCGCCTATCTCATGCCGGTCGTCCTATACGGGTTCTTCGGCAAGCCCGAGACGAAGGCCGACGACGGGCACCATGATGCGGATGACAAGGACGGGCACGGCGACGACCATCACCACGCGCCGCCCAGCCATCCCTTGCTGCGCCATCTTTCATTCGGCCGTGCGGGCGTGGCGGATGCGTCGGTCATGTGTCTGTTGCCGATCGTCCTGACCAGCACCGGCTGCATCCTGCTGTTCTTTTATGCGGACAAGCTCCGCAACTTCATATCCCCGGTGTTTGGAGGCTAGGCGCGATGAGCGAAGAGCGAGAACGCAAAACCGACGGGCGTCGCAGTTGGCTGGATGATCCGAAGACCGTGCGAAAGATCGTGCTCGCCCTGTTCGTTCTGTGCGGGGTGCTGTTCTTCGCCGACGGCTTCTACGAAAAACATTCCCATTTCGGCGTGGAAGACGTCTTCGGTTTCTATGCGCTATACGGGTTCGTCATGTGCGTGGTCCTGGTCATCGGGGCAAAGCTCATGCGCGCGTTTCTGATGCGGGGCGAGGATTATTATGACCGCGATCGCTAGCATCAATCCGGGTCTTATCCTGATCCTGGGCGCGCTGCCCATCCCGCTTCTGCCGCAGGCGATCCGGCGGCTGTACCTGTTGGCCCTGCCCGCCCTCGGCTTCGCCGCCGTATATCAGTTGGAGCCCGGCACCCTGGTCACCATGGAGGCCTTCGGGATGACGCTGGAGCTTCTTCAGGTCGACCGCCTGTCCCTGGTCTGGGGTTATATCTTCAACATTGCGGCCTTCCTGGGGTTCCTGTTCGCCTGGCATGACCGGGACGCGGTGCAGCAGATTTCCGCCATGATCTATGCGGGTGCCGCCATCGCGGCCGTCTTCGCAGGCGATCTGGTGACCTTGTTCATCTATTGGGAATTGACCGGCATCTCGTCCGTCTTCCTGATCTGGGCGTCCCGTACCGACGCTGCCTACCGCTGCGGCATGCGCTATCTGCTGATCCAAGTGTCGTCTGGTGTAATCCTGCTGTCCGGTACGGTCGCCTGGTACATGCTGACCGGTTCCATCGACTTCACCCATATCGGCGTCGACAGCCTGGCCGGGAAGCTGATCTTGCTGGCCTTCGGCATCAAATGCGCGTTCCCGCTGCTGCACAACTGGCTGCAGGATTCCTATCCCGAAGCAACGGTCACCGGCACGGTGATCCTCAGCGCCTTCACGACGAAGCTCGCCGTCTATGCCCTGGCCCGCGGGTTCGCCGGGACCGAGGTGCTGATCTACATCGGCGCGGTGATGGCCATATTCCCGGTCTTCTACGCCTTGATCGAAAACGATCTTCGCCGGCTGTTGGCCTATGCCCTGAACAACCAGTTGGGCTTCATGGTCGTGGGCGTCGGCGTCGGCACGGAATTGGCTTTGAACGGCACGGCCGCTCAGGCATTCAGCCATATCCTCTACAAGGGACTGTTGTTCATGACGATGGGCGCCGTTCTGTTCCGGACCGGCACGTGCAAGGCATCCGAACTGGGCGGGTTGTTCAAGTCGATGCCGTGGACGGCCGGGTTCTGCATCATCGGCGCTGCCTCCATGGCGTTTCCGCTGTTCGCCGGGTTCGTTTCCAAATCCATGATCATCACGGCCGTCGCGGTCGAGCATCATTCGATGATTTGGGGCGCCTTGTTGTTCGCCTCGGTCGGTGTGTTCCTGACCTGCGGTTTGAAGCTTCCCTACTTCACCTTCTTCGGCCAAGACAGCGGCCATCGCGTGAAGGAAGCGCCTTGGAACATGCTGGCGGCCATGGGCCTGACGGCCTTCCTGTGCGTCTTCATCGGCTGTTATCCGGCGGTGCTGTACGACATTCTGCCCTACCCCGTGGATTACAAACCCTACACCAGCTACCACGTGATCCAGCAGTTGCAGATCATGATGTTCACGGCGCTGGCTTTCGTCATCCTGTTGACGTTCCGCATCTTCCCGACGGACAGCAAATCGACCAACCTGGATAGCGATTGGTTCTACCGCAAAGCCGGTCCTTGGGCCGCGAAACGGCTGCTCGGTGCCCTGGGCGCCATGGGCAAGTCGATCGAAAGCGCGCTGACCCAGGCGACGACCAACACCATCACCGTCATCAAACGCCACCACGGCCCCGAAGGCATGATGGCAAAGACCCTGCACCTCAGCTCGATGGTGGTCTGGGTCGTGGCCTTCCTGGCCTTCATTCTGCTGATGGATTTCGTTCGGGGCTTGTAGGCCCGTCACAAGACAGGGGTAGCGGTAAGGCCCCCGGCGTCGCCTGTGCCGCGCCTGCGCCGGTACGCCTACTGTTGTTCCTCGATACGGACGCTGACGTCCATTTCCTCGACCCCACCGCCGGAGCGCAGGCCCCGGATCGGGCTGGCCGTGCCGTAATCGAGGCCAAGCGCCAGGCGAATGTAGGCATCCGTCGCGCATTGGTCGTTCGCCGGATCGAAGCTGACCCAACCCAGGCCATCGACCAGCATCTCGGCCCAGGCATGGCTGGCGAGGTGGCTGTCATTGCCCGTGCTGTCGGCGAGGTAGCCGGAAACGTAGCGCGCCGGCAATTCCAGATGACGCGCGGCGGCGATGAACAGATGGGTCTGATCCTGACAGACGCCCTTGCCCGCGGCCAAAGCCTCGGCCGCGGTGGTCGTCACGTTGGTCTGCCCGCTTTTGTATTCGACGGCTTCGGCCACGGCGGCCATCAAGGCATGCCCGGCGGCCAGCGCGCCTTCCGCCGCCAACACCTTGCCGATGGGTTTGGCGAATTTCTCGATTTCGGCGTCGCTGTCCGTGTAATCCGTCGGCGTCAGGAAGATATAGGGCGGCAGACCGTCGTCCATGGGCAGGATGCCGTTGGTGTCCGAGGTCGTGATCTCGCCCGTCACGGTGACCCGAACTTCGTCGTGTTCGCCGTCATAGGTCGCGACATGGGCCTGATTGTCGAAGCCGTCGGACCAGGGCGTCAGCCGCCCGGATGCCGTGATATCCCAAGAGCGCACGCGCTGGCACAGATCGGCGCGCGGCGTCATCCGAATGTACTGAATCGAATGGGTCGCCGGTTCACCGAACTTGAAATGGGTCACATGGTTGACGGTCAGATGCATACTGGACCTATTGAATCATCAGGAAGTCTTTTTGAATCTGCAGACTGAGTTCATGCAGACCCGACCGGTAATCTTCGAGAAAACGCGCCATGCCCGTTCGGTAAATCCGGTCGATCCGCGCCGATTGCAGGCGGGTCAGCAGATCGTTGGCATGTTCGAAACTCCGCGAACGCGGGCGCAGACCTTCGAGGATTTCATAGATTTCTTCGACACAGGCCATGACCGAACGCGGAATTTCCGGGTTCAGCGTCAGCAACTCCACCACGCGACGCAGGTCGATCTGGCTTTTGTAGATCTCGCGGTAGGCCTTGTAGGCGTTCACCGAGCGCAGCAGCGTGCCCCATTGGTAATAATCCAGGGTCGCGGTATCGGCGCGTTGTGCCGGGCCCGAAGGCTTGAAGGTATGGGCCCGGGCGGCGAGCAGACGAATGGTGTTTTCCGCCCGTTCTATGAACACGCCCATGCGCCAGAATTCAAAGGCATCGCCGCGCCGCATGGTGCCGTGGGCAACGCCCCGGAACAGGTGCGAGCGGACCTTGATCCATTCCAGAAAATCGTGATGCCCCATGTCCAGCATGTCGCCGTAGGTCACATGGGCGATGTCCAGCCAGGTCGAATTGATGGTTTCCCACATGTCCGTCGTCAGGACATGGCGGGTGGCGCGGACGTTTTCGCGCGCCGACCAGACGCAGGAACGGATGCTCGACGGATTGTCGCGGTCCAGCACCATGTAGGTCAGGACCGGGTCCGTGCGGAAACCGTCGTACTTGGCAAGGAAGGCTTCGCGTTCGTCCTCGGACTGGAACAATCCTTCCCACAGGCCGGCCTGGGCGCCGCGCCGCGCGGGCAGCAGGGACATATGGTAAAGCCCCGTCAGAAGCCGCGCGGTATTCTCCGAGCGCTCCATATAGCGCGCCATCCAGAAGAGATTGTCGGCTGTGCTCGACAGCATGATCCGGCCCGTCCCTTCCCTAATCCGTTTCCGAGATTTCGCCGGGCGCTTCCAGCACCCAGGTATCCTTGGTGCCGCCGCCCTGCGACGAATTGACGACCAGCGAGCCGGCCTTCAGCGCCACGCGGGTCAGGCCGCCCGGCATGACCCGGGTCTTCTCGCCGGACAGCACATAGGGCCGCAAATCGACATGGCGCGGCGCGATCCCTTCCTCGACCAGCGTCGGGCAGGTCGACAACGCCAGCGTCGGCTGCGCGATGTAGTTGTCCGGTTCGGCCTTCAGCAGCTTCTTGAATTCATCACACTGCGCCTTGGTGGCCTTGGGCCCGACCAGCATGCCGTAACCGCCGGACCCATGGACTTCCTTGACCACCAATTCGGAAATGTTGTCCAGGACGTACTTGAGATCATCCGGCTTCCGGCAGGAATAGGTCGGCACGTTCTGCAGAACCGGCTCTTCGCCCAGATAGAAGCGGATCATGTCCGGCACGTAGACATACATGGCCTTGTCGTCGGCGACGCCGGTGCCCATGGCGTTGCAGACCGTCACGCGGCCCGACCGAACGACGGACAGAATGCCCGGCACGCCGAGCGCGGAATCCGGATTGTAAGCCAAGGGATCCAGGAACCCGTCGTCGACGCGGCGATAGATGACGTCGACCCGTTTCGGGCCTTCGGTCGTGCGCATGAAGATCGACCCGGAATCGACGAACAGATCGCGTCCTTCGACCAACTCAATCCCCATTTCCATGGCCAGGAAGGCATGTTCGAAATAGGCCGAGTTGTATTGCCCGGGTGTCATCAGGACCACCGTGGGATCGTCCACCCCGGCGGGGGCCACGGCCTGCAGCGAGCGCAGCAGGTATTCGGGATACCGGTCGACCGGCGCCACCACGGATTGCGCGAACAGATCCGGGAACAGGCGCATCATGGTTTCGCGGTTTTCCAGCATGTAGGACACACCCGACGGCGTGCGCACGTTGTCTTCCAGAACATAAAATGTCTTGTCGTCGACGCGCACGGCATCGACACCGGAAACATGGGCGTAAACCTGTTTCGGCATATCCAAGCCCAGCATCTGCGGCTGGAAGGCCTCGTTTGTCATGACCAATTCGGCGGGCACGACGCCCGCGCGGATGATTTCCTGATCATGATAGATGTCGTGGAGGAAGGCATTCAACGCATCGACCCGCTGGATCGCGCCGCGCTCCAGGATCGACCATTCGTCGGCGCTGAGAATGCGGGGAATGACGTCGAAGGGGATCAGGCGTTCACCGCCCTCGTCTTCACCGTAAACGGTGAAGGTGATCCCGAGACGTCGGAACAGCAGATCCGCCTGTTCGTGTTTCTGGCGCAGACGGTCGATGGATTGGTCCGTCAACCAGGCCGAATAATCCCGGTAAGCATCCCGAATGTCGCCGTCAGCGGCGTGCATCTCGTCGAAAAATCTGGATTTTTTTTGGTCTGACAAAGTCGTCCCTGGCCCCAATTGCCCCTAAACCGTAAAACATCGCTTGATGCAGCGCAACAGACCCGATGCCACTTTGGTAAACTTATAACAAGTTGGCCATGCATGGTTTTCTGTTCGGCGCAACGAGCGGCCAAGCGCCGGGTGATCTGGACGTTCCTGCGGTTCTCTGGCACCAATAGTGTAACCAATGAAACATCCACGGCATCCAAGCCCCCATAAGGAAACCTCCAATGTCCGACGATCAGACAGGCATGAAAAAGGGCCTGACCCGCTACGGTGACGACGCCTTTTCCCTGTTCCTGCGCACCGCTTTCATCAAGGCCATGGGATACACCGACGACGCCCTGAACCGGCCGATCATCGGCATCGCCAATACGTTCTCCGGATACAACGCCTGCCACAAGAACGTGCCGGACCTGGTCGAGGCCATCAAACGCGGGGTCATGCTGGCGGGTGGCCTGCCGGTCGACTTCCCGACCATTTCCATCCACGAAAGCTTCGCCCATCCGACGTCGATGTTCCTGCGCAACCTGATGTCGATCGATGCGGAGGAAATGATCCGTGCCCAACCGATGGACGCGGTCGTGCTGATCGGCGGTTGTGACAAGACGGTCCCGGCCCTTCTGATGGGCGCGGCCTCGGCCAACGTGCCGGCCATTCTCTGCGTGACCGGACCGATGGGAACCGGCAGCCACAAGGGCGAACGCTTAGGCGCCTGCACCGATTGCCGGCGCATGTGGGGCAAATTCCGCGCCGGAGAGATCGACGAAGCCGAAATCGAGGACATTTCCGCCAAATTGGTGCCGACGGCGGGGACTTGCGGCGTCATGGGCACGGCCTCGACCATGGCCCTGATGACCGAAGCCATGGGCATGATGCTGCCGGGTGGGGCCGCGATCCCGGCCTGGGCGTCGGACCGGCTGCGCCATGCCGAGGAAACGGGGACGCGCGCAGTGACGCTGGCCAAGGAAAAGATCACCCCCGACCAGATCATTACGCAGGCGTCCGTGGACAACGCCATGAAGACCCTGCTGGCCATCGGCGGGTCGACAAACGGCATCGTCCATATGGCCGCCGTCGCGGGGCGCCTGGGCCTGAAGGTCGATCTCGACGCCTTCGACAGGATGGGCCGCGAGGTACCGACCCTGGTAAACCTGAAACCCAACGGCGCCTACTACATGGAAGACCTGTGGAAGGCCGGCGGCCTGACCACCATCCTGCGCGAGATCGAGGACCTGCTGGACCTCGACTGTCCGACCGTCAACGGCAAGACGCTGGGCGAAAACCTCGCCGCCCAACCGCCGGGATGGGAGCAGGACGTGGTGCGCACCCGCGTCGCACCGCTTTACCCCGAAGGGGGCATGGTCGTGCTGCGCGGCAATCTCTCGCCGAATGGTGCGATCCTGAAACAGTCTGCGGCGGATCAGGGGCTTTTGGTCCATGAAGGCCGCGCGGTGGTGTTCGAAAACCTGGAAGACCTCGCCAATCGGGTCGACAGCCCGGACCTGGACGTGGCCGCCGACGACGTGCTGGTTCTGCGCAACATCGGGCCCAAGGGTGCCCCCGGCATGCCCGAGGCCGGATACATTCCGATCCCTAAGAAACTGGCCGCCCAAGGGGTCAAGGACATGGTGCGCATTTCCGACGGCCGCATGAGCGGCACCGCTTTCGGAACGATCATTTTGCACGTCTCACCGGAAAGCGCCGACGGCGGCCCACTGGCTCTGGTGCAGAACGGCGACCGGATCAAGCTGGACACGCCGAACCGCACGCTGAATCTACTAGTAGACGATACCGAAATGAAATCGCGGAGAGACGCCTGGACCCCGCCACCGACCCATGCGGGATCGGACCGGGGCTATCTGAAACTCTACCTGGATACGGTCAATCAGGCCGAGGACGGGGCGGATTTCGACTTCCTTCGGGCAACCGACGGGTCCTAATCCGGCAAATGGCCTGCGATTGCAGTTATCGGGCAGGCACAGGCTGCACCTGTGGGGAATTCTCTCAAAGACCCGGAGCCTGTCGTTTGTTTTCAATAGGATAGAGTCAGGCTCTGACAATCAGATTCACGTCGCGAAATGCCCTGAACCAGCCTTCCGGTTCAAAAACCGCATCAATCGGTCGCCGATACCGGCTCACCGCCTGCATCCGCAGGCATGCGATTCCCAAAGCGTAATGGAAACGGGTTTTGTGTGGCCGAAGCTGCACCTTCCTGGGCCAGTCGGCATCGGCACAGAGATATAATGGGCAGGATGGGTCACAGCGAAGCCGACACCTGCCCCATATCCGTTCAAAGATCGAACCGGCTATGTCGCCGTCCTAGCTCGTCGCCGTCAGACACTTTGCCAAGAGCCGCCCGCCAAGGGTGTATGCCGACCGCCACACGGATCGATCAGTTTTCACCCGCCCCTCCAGGATCGCGGACGCCCGCCGCCATCGGGCCTCTTCGGAGGTCATTTTGATGGCGTGTCCAATCGTGCTTCGCGAGGTTATCCCCCCAGGAACAACCGGCCCACGTCCTCGTTCTCCAGCAATTCGTCGCCGGAGCCCGCGATGGCCAGTTCGCCGGAAACCAGAACATAGCCGATATCGGCGAACTCCAGGCCCTTCTTGGCATTCTGTTCGACCATGATGATGGTCTTGCCTTCCGTGCGCTGCAGGTCGTCGAGGATTTCGAAGACCATGTCGATGAACCGCGGCTCCAGGCCGATCGACGGCTCGTCGACCAGCAGGACGTCCGGGTTCATCACCAGAGCGCGGGAAATCTCCAACAACCGCCGTTCCCCGCCGGACAGCACCTTGGCCAGGTGCTTGCGGCGCTGGGCCAGGCGGTCGTACTTGGCGAAGACCTTCTCCGCCGCTTCCTTGGCCATGGCGGGCGTTTCCATCAGGAAGCCGCCCATCCACAAATTCTCCTCGACCGTCATGTCGGGGAAGATGGATTTGTCCTGCAGGATATAGGCGATCCCGGCGCGCTTGAGCTTCTGGTTGGCGGTCAGCTTGCTGACATCCTTGGCCTCAGCCCCCTGCCCGACCATGATCTGGCCGCCCATCACGGTGTTGAGGCCGTAGATCGCGTGCAGCACGGTCGACTTGCCCGCCCCGTTGGGGCCGATCAGGCAGAGCGACTGGCCCTTGCCGACCTGCAGGTTGAGGCCGTGGATGATCTCCATCTTGCCATAGCCGCACCGCAAGTTGTTGAGGCTGACGAAGGGATCGTTGCCCGCCAGCGCCTGGACCTTTTCCAGCGGCACCTCGACGGCCATCGCCTTGGCCTGCTTGGTGACTTCCTCGACCGAGATCACCGCGTCGACCGTGCCCATGTGATAGCCGGTGGAGCGGCGCTTCGCCGCGTCGCCGGCGGTTTCGTCGTTCTGCACGTTGTTTTCGTCGGCCATGATCAATGCGCTCCCAGATAGGCGTCGATGACACGCTGGTCGTTCTGAACCTCGTCCGGCGTGCCATGGGCGAGAAGCTGGCCATGGGCCAGACAGTAAATTGTCTGCGCCATGTTCATGATCACGCGCATGTTGTGTTCGATAACGAACAGCGTGATGCCCAATTCCTCGTTGGCGCGGCGCAGGCGGTCAATCAGACCGTTGATCAACGTCGGGTTGATGCCCGCCGTCGGCTCGTCCAGCAACAGCACTTCGGGCTTGTTCATCAGCGCCATGGCGAATTCCAGCAGCTTCTGCTGCCCGAACGAGAGGTCGCCGGAAATCAGGCGGCGCTTCTCATAAAGGCCGACGAAGTCCAACAGCCGGTCGACCTCTTCCAAGGTCGCCTTGTCGGCGCGATCCGTGAACATGTCGCGGAAGCCGGTTTTCCGATGCGGGATCGAAATCAACATGTTGTCGATGCAGTTCATGTTGGAATAGATCCGCGTCTGCTGGAACGTCCGCAGCAATCCCAATCGGGCGATCTGAGGCACGCGGTAGGTGGAGATTTCCTCGCCCTTGAACTTGATCGACCCGGTGTCGATGGGGTGATAGCCGACGATCGAATTGAACAGGGTCGTCTTGCCCGACCCGTTCGGCCCGATCAGGCCGGTGATCCCGCCCGCAGGCACGGTCAGCGAGACGTTTTCGTTGGCGACCACGCCCCCGTAGGACTTGGATACGCCGGTCACTTCGATAACAGGTGCGTCGGTCATTCGGCCGCCTCCTTCTTCTCGACGACAATGCCGAATTTTTCGGGGAATTTTTCCATCAGCCAGCCCATGATGCCCTGTTGGAAGAACACCACGTTGACGATGATCAGGACACCCAGGGCAACCCATTGCCAGCCCAGGAAGTATGTCCAGGTAAATTCCTTAAGGAAGTGGAACAGGAAGGCGCCCAGAACCGGGCCCCAAAGCGTCCCCTTCCCGCCCAGAAGCGACATGGCGACCATGAAGATGCCGAAGGTGACCGTCGGAAAGGCGACTTCCAGGGGCTCGATAAAGCCCGTGATGTTGCCGAACAGCGCCCCGGATATCCCAAGGAAGAACGCCGAAACGGCCCAGGCGATGGTCTTGTAGCGCAACGTATGCACGCCCATGGCCTCGGCCTTCTGTTCGTCGTCCCGGATGGCGTTGATGGCCAGGCCGAAACGGGTCGAATACAGCCAGCTGCAGAACAGATAGGTCGCAACCGCCGCGGCGAAACAGAGGAAATAGAACAGATAGGCCTTACCGTCGGCCGAGCCCGGATAGACCGGCATGCTGATGCCGCCGCCGCCGCCGACCCATTCCCAGGTCCCCATCAGTTCACCGGCCGCCAGCGCGATGCCCAGCGTGCCGATCGCGAAATAAGGCCCACGCAGGCCGAACACGGTCCAACCCAACGCCGCCGCGATAAGCGCCGAGCCGACCGCCGCGGCGATGATGCCGCAGATCAGGCCCATGAAATACTCCTGGTGGGTGAAGGTGATCTTCCCCCCGCCGTTGGACGCCGTATAGGCGCCGACATCGGTGATGAAGGCGACCTGCACGATGGCGCAGATGTACATGCCCGCGCCGAAGAAGAAGATGTTGCCGAGCGAGTTGTAGCCCATCTGGCCGCCCATCACGTCCCAGGTCAGCGCGAACAGCACCATGACCCAGAGCACGGCCACCTGGATCGTCAGCCCCGGCACCACGAAGGGTGCCGCGAGACCGAAGACGAGGATCGGCAGGTGAAGTTTGGGATTGAATTTTTCCATTGTTCTTAGGCTCCTAGCTGCCGACTACTGCACGACTTGGCGGTGACGGCGCATTTCGATCTGTCGCCAGACCAGAACGCCGAGGAGAAGAGCGACGACCGTCGCCTGCTGATATTCGGCGCCGAGCACGAAGCCGCCGTATTGCTCCATCACGCCCAGTCCCAGGCCGGCCATGATGACGCCCGGCAGATTGCCGAACCCGGCGGCCGTGACGATCACGAAGGACCGGATGGAATGGGAGATGCCGTAGAACGGCTGGATCACCCAGATCATGGAGATCAGCGCCCCGGCGGCCCCGCAGATCGCGGCATTGAGGGCATAGGTGAAGGCATAGACCCGGTCGGTGTCGATGCCCATGACCCGGGCGGCCCGGGCGTCCTGCGCCGTGGCGCGGATCGCCTGCCCCATGCGCGAGTTCTTCATGAACAGCACGACGGCCAGCGCCAGCAGGCCGCAAAGTCCGAACGCGACCACCTTGATATCGGCGATCGTGACCGAATTGTCGAAGTAGGAACGGATCGGAAAATCGCTTTCCGCGGTCTGCACTTCGGGACCGAACATCAGGTTCAGCGCCTGCGCCAGCACGATGGCCAACCCGAAAGTCGCCAACAGCGAAGTGAACATGTCCTTGTCGATCACCCGGCGGATCATCAGGACGTAGATGGCCCACCCGAAGGCGAACATGATGACGATGGACGCCGGCAGCCCCCAAAGCGGGTGGATGCCTTGCGTACCCAGCCACCAGGCGATGTAGCCACCCATCATGACGAAATCGCCCTGGGCCAGGTTCTTCACGTTCATCACGCCCCAGACCAGGGCCAGACCGTAGGCGGCCAGCGCGAAGGTCGCGCCGATGAACAGACCGTCAAGCAGCAGTTGTATGTTGAAGACCGGTGCCGCGGTCAGAATTGCAATATTGTCCCACATATCCCCGTTCCGTCTGAAAGAGAGTGGTGAATAGCCGCCGGCGCATCGCGCGGGATGGCGTTGTGCGAATGGATAAATTGAATAAGGGCTGAGGGAACCGTCGCCCCCGGCCGTAAAAGGCCGAGGGCGGGGTTCATTCAATACCTATGGTCATCCGGTGAACCCGGACGGCGCGATTACTTCGCCGTCCGCGGCCAGTTCACCGGGTGCGACGCCCATTTGGACGGCGCGACCACGTTGTACTGACCGTTCTGGATCTGACGCAGCACCATCGGCTTGGCGACGTTGTTGCCGGCCGGGCTGAACTTGATCCCACCGTAGAAGGTTTCCATCTCGATCGAGGAGATCGCGTCCCGAACCTTGGTGGTATCAAAGGAATCGGCCTTTTCAAAGGCTTCCTTCCAGACCAGGACCGCAGCCGTCGCTTGCGCCGACTGATAGGGAACGTTCTTGTAGCCGTCGAAGGTCTTCTTGAAGAGCTTGTCGTAATCGGCGGCCGTGCCGAAATACTTGTCCTTGTAGCTCAGCGTTTCCGCCCATTGGGTCGGGCAGAGGAAGTCATCGGTCGAGGCGCCGAACTTGGACGTGATCTTGGCCGCTTCGCAGTGGGTCATGGCGATCATCGGAACGTTGATCTTCATTTCCTTGATCTGACGGGCACCGGTCGCGGCACCCTTGGAATGGCCGGACAGCACCAGCAGGTCGGGCTTGAGCGCCTTGACCTTGGTCAGCGTCGAGGAAATGTCGTTCAGATCGCGCGGCATCTTGTCGTCGATGACGACTTTCATGCCGTATTTTTTGGCGTCTTCCAGCACACCGGCCCGCACGTCCAACGAGAACGGATCGTTTTCGAAGGCCATCGCGACCTTCAGGTCGGACGGTTTCTTGCCGTTCTTCTCCGCAATCTCGGCCGCCAGGGAAATCGAGCTGGCGAGGTACTGTTCGGAGGTCGACAGCACCGCGAACAGGTACTTGTAGCCCTTGTTGAACAGCGAGCGCGAGGCGCCTTCGGCCTCGATCATCGGAACCTTGTACTTTTCCATGATCGGCGCGGCGGCCTTCGTGGTGGCCGAGGAATACGGCCCGAGGAAGTATTTGACGCCATCCTGGTTGACCAGGCGTTCCAACAATTGCGCGGTGCGCAGCGGCGTCGATTCATCGTCGTAATATTGAATCTTGAGCTTATAGGTCTTTCCACCGACCTTCACGCCGCCCATCTCGTTGATCTTCATGACCCCGAGTTCGTAGCCGTTCTTGGCGTGGATGCCGTTGGTCGAGTATTTACCGGTAAAGGAAATCGCCGAGCCGAGGATGATCGTGTCGCCCTCGACCTTGGCCTGCGCAGGTCCGCTCATCACCAAGCCGGCAATCGCCACGCTCGCGGAAACGGCGGTAAGAAGTCGCGTCGAATTCATGTTTGTCCTCCCAGACAGATATAATGGCGACGCTTATTGCTTTTGTTGCGCCAAAGTTTTGGTTGCCACCCCCCGGTGAAATCAACTCGTCGGCAACCCTGCCGCGAGGCCGGGAGATCGCTCGGGGGTGATGTTAGCGGAGTGACCGCATGGTGCAAGAAAAGCCTATGCTGCATCTGCGCAACATCCGGCAACTATTTGTTTTTATTAATTTTTAGTTTTTAGAACCCGGATTCCAGGCCTTCACCTGCACCGGTTTTCCCGTCTGCGTCACGAAGACCTTGGGCTTCACGACCTGCTGTACGCCCGGTGTATTTTCCGCGCGGACGAACGACAGACGCATGGCGTCCAGGGTGATTTCCGTCCGCAGTCCCTTGGCCCGCGCCTGTTTATAGGCGTCGGTACCTTTGGTGATTTGGTTCAGGCGTTCGACCGAGGCATGCCCGAATCGCCGCCACAAGCTGGACAAATAGGAATCCACCTCGTTCGGGATGAACAGTTCGACGTCGATGTTCGGGCGTCCACGGGAAAATCCCGCGTAAATATTGGGCTCCATCGGACCCAATTCGTCGGCGACAAAGACCGCCGGCATCAGCTTTTCGCCGTTTTGCAGCACCGCGTAATAGCCCTGGGCGAGAAACAACAGGCGCTGCAGCTTCTGGGGCTGCAGGTACTCATTCTGCTCCAATGCCGTATCCGCGAACCAGAAGGCCACGTCGAAGGCGCTTTTCAATTCGGCACGCATGGCCTGAACCTCGTCTTCGGAAAGTGCCGGCCCGACGCCGGTGCGGATCCACCGGGAAATCCCGACGACCGCCTAGGTTGATGGCAGTATGGGGGCCATTGACCAAGGAAAGATTAACATACGCCGTCGGGAACCGGGTATTCGAAACGGCCCTGCCTCCAGCCCTCGCATCCGGGGCGGGCCCGCCGCTTAGGCACGAAAAAACCGGCCATTCGCGCCGGTTTCTCAGCTGATTATGAATGAACCTCTGCCTAGAGGCGCATGCTCAAGGTCGTGCCGTTCCGTGGCAATGTTCCATTGATCACCTGGGCATTGAGCTCATAGGTCGCGATGGCCCGCGACAGCACGCCCGCGAAATTCTTGGCCCGGCCTTCATCGCCATACGTCTTGGGCGCGGTCAGCTCGCTTTGAATGATCTGGGTGAAGGTCTCGTTCGGGGCGCTGAACCGGCCCCGCCCAAGATTGGGATTGCGCCGCCGTTCATCGTCCAGGCTGCGGCGATCGTCGAATTTGTTGTCGGGCGCGTTCTGAAACCCAAACTGCGCAGCCTCGAAAGACAGCCCTCCGGCGCCGCTCGCCTCCTCGATGCGCCCATGGCTCGCCACCTGCGACGTGCCCGTCATCCGGGCAGTCGATACAGAGGCTATTGCCGGCGCAGATGTGGGAGCGATTTTCGCCATATTCCCGTTCGTCGTCGTCTGCCGTTAGGCCCAAATTACCGGCGCGATGCGGTCGGAAAATCCACCGTTTTCGCGCACTCTCAATACGCACCGCGCCCATTAAGGCGCAGTTACACCAGTACACCATGTAAATTATAGAAGTCCCGCCCCGATCACAACCATTGTTAACCAAAGAATATCAACGGTTTACCGGGCCGCACGAGAGGCCAGCAGAGACGCTGCCCAGGTCTAGGGGGAAACGGTGCTGTCGAGGAAAGAGAGGACCTTTCGCCCGGCATCGAAATCGTAGAGGTTCGCATGTCCGCCGCCCGCGATCCATTCAGCCCGTTTGACCCCAACCGCGCGGTCGAACAAACGGCGTCCCTGGGCCTGCGGCACGACGCGGTCGTCGCTCCCGTGAACGATCAAAAGCGGTGCATTGACGTCGGCGATCTTCGCCAGGGATTCGTAGCGATCCCGCGTCAAGCGCGCCGCCGGCAGCCAGGGGTAATGGATCTGTGCCGCATCGGCCATTGAACTGAACGGCGCTTCCAGGACAAGCCCCGCCGCCGGGGTTCCCGCCCGGGCCAACTCCAGCGCCGCCTGCACGGCAACGCCGGTCCCCAGGGATTCCCCGTAGATCACGGTGTTCTCCGCCCCCTGCCCAGCCGCCGCCAACCAAGCCAGATTGGCCCGCGCATCGGCATATAGCCCTTCCTCCGTCGGTTTGCCCGGATTGCCGCCATACCCCCGGTATTCGGCGAGCAACACGCCGTAGCCCGCGGCGGCGAACAAGCGGGCCTTGAACGCCCGGTCGGCGAGGGTCCCCGCATTCCCATGAAAATACACCACGACCGGACGACCGGGCGCCGGACTCACGTACCATGACACCAGGCGCAGGCCATCTTCGGTATCGATGTCGAGTTCTCGTGCCTCGGCCAAATCCGCTTCCGCCGGCGTGCCGAGACTTCCCCCCGCAGGGTACATCATCGTCCGCTGGCCCAAAAAAATGGCCGCGACCAATATCCCGTAAACGCCTGCGCCGCCTGCCAACATCTGCAGGATCGTTTGGAAAACGCTGCCCGTCATGGTCGTGTTCAGACGTCCCGGACCGGGTGTGGGCTCGTCACTTGGGCACGCGCGGTCACGAAACCGCCCCAGTCCCCTTTCTGCCGCTTAGCCGTCACTTACCTTGCTCATCACCAGATACGGGTGTCGGCGCAGGTGCAGGTGCGGGTGTGTCGGAGGTCGAGGTGACCGGCCGACCGAACAGGACTCCCATCGGACGATCGCCCTCATGGAATCCGGTCAGGGGGGTACCGGGTTGTCCCGCCGTCCCGGTGACCGGGGCGGCTGGCCCCATTGAATACGAAGGAACCGGGCCGCGCGCCGGAATCCGCACCGCCGCGCCGACGCAAGAAAACTGCGCGCCGACCGGCGTCATGAGCGGACAATTCACATAACTGTTGCCGATGAACTTAATCCCGGCACCGAATTCGGCGCAGGCGTTGGCCGCCAAAATCGCGACCTCGCGTTGCGCGCTACCGTATTTGGAATAGCAGACGGTCACCGTTTCGCGTTTCTTGAGCGGCTTGCCGAATTCGGGGTCTTCGCGGTTGTAGGCCAAGGAATCGTAAACGAACGGGTCCGGCGGCGAACATGCGCCAAGGACTGTCACCCCAACGATGGCCCCAAGAACAGCGAACGAAGAACGGAGCCTTCCAAAACCGGGAAGTCCGCTGGGGATCGAAACAGGCCGGGAAGGCTGCAAAAACATACTCCGCTATAACCTCTTTTAACCGCTCGGGCAAACATCATCCACCCCACCGACGACGCCCTGATTGCGCGGCTCAGAGTACATAAAATTTTATCCAAATTTACCCGCAAATAATTAATTCGAAAGCGTTTTTTTGACCCCCTACTATGACCAAAGACATATAGCCGGAATCGAAATGATCGGCCCAATCCGCCAGTGGACAGGAGCGATAAGATGGCACGGAAACGGAAGAACACGACCTCGCGGAGGAAGAGCGGTTTTCGTCCGTTCCGGGCGATGTTGCTGATCTTCGCGGTTCTGGGAGGCGCCTTCTCGTTGATGGCGCATTTCGCCACACCGGCGGTCGACCGCGCCGACGGCATGGTCGCTGACGCGTCCGATATCGGCCACCATATCCCCGACATGGAACGCAAAAAGCGGGAAGCCGGCTATATCGGCGCCAAGGCCCTGCAACTTCACGCCGCCCGCATTCGTGGCAGCATCAAGGACCCCGAGTTCTATATGGGCCCGATCGAAATCGGCATGCGCTTTGAGCAGTTTCAGAACCTGTCGCCGGCCCCGGAATCGATCAAAGCCGCCCAAACCGGCGTGATCGGCATCTTGCGCACCGACAAGGGCGTTTTCACCGTGTATTTCCCCCGTGCCCAGCGAGAGTCACAGGCATTTCGCCTCTCCTATACCCAGACGTTCCGCTTTCATAGCGAACGCGAAATCACCCAGCATCTTGGGAACCTCTGGGGAAAACCGAGCACTTCGGAATGCGACCGCATCACCTACGGCAACGGCGAGGATTGCCGCTACCAATGGTGGCCGGTGAATGGTGTGCGGGTCACGGCGCAATTGCGCACCACCAATGAACGCCTGCACGGCCGCCCGCAAACGGTTCTGCGTGTAAACGCCGTCGATGAACGTTCCGAAGGCCGCCGTTGGGCAGGCTATCGGACGGCACAGCGCTAACCGTTTTCCCTATCGCACGAGGCCTCCCGGCCACGCCGGTGCGGCTGACCGTTTCGGCCTGCGAAACGCCCGGATAACTTGACTTTTGGGCACTTGCCCAGGGCCGCGAACCGTGCCAGCTTATGGCCCCTCGCGGACCGGGCTGATTCCGTGGCCGCACGTCATCCCACCGGGAAAAAACAAAAAAGCGGATTTGAAAGGAAAACCCCATGCCGGATTCCACCGACGCCCCCAAGCCTGCTTCGGCCGGTTCCAAACCTGTCTTCAACTGGGAAGATCCTTTTGATCTCGTCGGCCAGCTGACCGAGGACGAGCGCATGATCGCCGAAACGGCCCATGCCTACGCCCAGGACAAGCTGATGCCCCGCGTGCTGGAATCGTTCCGCAACGAGACCTTCGATCGCGAGATTTTCAACGAAATGGGTGAGCTCGGCCTTCTCGGTCCGACGATCCCCGAACAATACGGCGGCGCCGGCGTGAACCACGTCTGCTACGGTCTGATCGCGCGCGAGGTCGAACGGGTCGATTCCGGCTATCGCTCGTCGCTCAGCGTGCAGTCGTCGCTGGTGATGTATCCGATCTATGCCTACGGCTCGGAAGAACAGCGCATGAAATACCTGCCGCGCCTCGCCTCGGGTGAGTTCGTCGGCGCCTTCGGGCTGACCGAACCGGACCATGGCTCCGATCCAGGCGGCATGAAGACCCGCGCGGAAAAGACCGACGGCGGATACCTCCTGACCGGCAACAAGATGTGGATTTCCAACGCGCCCATCGCGGACGTCTTCGTCGTCTGGGGCAAGCTCGACGGGGTGATCCGCGGCTTCATCCTGGAAAAGGGCATGAAGGGCCTGTCCGCGCCGAAGATCGAGGGTAAGTTCTCACTGCGCGCCTCGCTGACCGGCGAGGTCGTGATGGACAACGTCTTCGTGCCCGAAGAAAACCTGCTGCCGAACGCGTCCGGCCTGGGCGGCCCCTTCGGCTGCCTCAACAAGGCGCGCTTCGGCATCGCCTGGGGGGCGCTGGGCGCCGCCGAATTCTGCTGGCATGCATCGCGTCAGTACACCCTGGACCGCACGCAGTTCGGCCGCCCGCTGGCCGCCAACCAATTGATCCAGAAGAAACTCGCCGACATGATGACCGACATCACTATCGGGCTGCAGTCCTGCCTGCGGGTCGGCCGGATGCTCGATGACGGCACATGCCCGCCGGAAAACATCTCGATGATCAAGCGCAACTCCACGGGCAAGGCTCTGGACATTGCGCGCACATCGCGTGAGATGCACGGCGGCAACGGCGTGGCTGATGAATTCCACGTCATCCGGCACATGCTGAACCTGGAATCGGTGATCACCTATGAAGGCACCCACGACATCCACGCCCTGATCCTGGGCCGGGCGCAGACGGGCCTGCAGGCCTTCACCGGCTAGTCAGTCGCAAGGCCGCCCCGATGTCCGTCCCCGCCGGTCAACCCCAGCTGTTTACCGGCGAAGACGGCGTCTGGAGCCAGATCGTCAACCGCACCCCGGGCCCGACGGCCCGGGGTGCGCTGTTTCTCGACCGTGACGGCGTCATCGTCGAAGAAGTTCCCTACCTCCACCGGATCGAAGAGGCCCGCATCGTCGACGGTACGGTCGCCGCGATCCGTGCCGCCAATGCACGGAACCTGCCGGTGGTCGTCGTCACCAATCAGGGGGGGATCGGTCTGGGCAAATACGACTGGCCGGATTTCGCCCGACTTCATGAATGGATATGGGACCAATTGGCCGAGGCCGACGCCTTCGTCAACATGGTGCTCGCTTGCCCCCATCATCCAAGGGGCCAGGGAATCCTTCGGAACGGAGAACATCCCGACCGCAAACCCAATCCCGGCATGATCCTTCGCGCGTTGGACGCACTGCCGATCGACGCCAGCCGATCATGGATCGTCGGCGACCGGGAAGTCGACGTACAAGCCGGGAAATCGGCGGGATTGGCGGGTGCCGTGCATCTGCGCTCCGCCCACAAGGATTTCGATGCGGCGCGGCAAATGGCGGCCGGACTGGCCGACAACGCCTTTCGCGTGCGGGCCTGCGACAATCCGGCGCAATTGACGGAAGTCCTCGGCCCGCTTTGGGTGCAAGCCTGACAGGGACCGCCGGCCCCCGTTCCTATTTCCCCCGGATCACTCGGTCCCCGCCGCCTTCGCGCGCGGCCTGCAAGGCCGCCTCGGCAGCCTGGGACATCCCGCGCGGCGCATCGAACGTTGGGAAATCGGCAAGTCCGCAGCTGATCGTCAGACCACCGGCCCCCTCGCCCTCACGAACTTCGAAATCCGCCAAGGTTGCCCGGATATCACGCAGGAGGGATTCCGCCTGGGCCGGTGCCGCGTTGGGCAGGACCAAGCCAAACCGCCCGCCATCCAACCGCCCGCAGGCGTCGGTCCGCCGTGTCCGCGCCGTCACCGTCGCCGCGAGGTAGCGCAGAACCGTATCGCCGACCGCATACCCATGCATCGCATTGAGTGCCGAGAAATGATCGATCGCGAAAACCACATAGGTCAGACGCCCCTGCTCCCGGCGCGCCCTGTCGATTTCCCTGCCGAGTTGCATCTTGACGTAGGAATGATTGAACAGGCCCGAGACCGGATCCCGCGACGCGACGCCGCGCAATCGCCGGGACCGCCGCGTCATTGCGCGCGCCAACGGCACCAGGACGGAACCGCGCGCCGGCTTCTGAACGAAGCCGGCGGCGCCCGCGACCAGCGCTTCTGCCTGACGATTCGTCTCCTCCTCGCCGGACAAGAACAGCATGGGAATGCCCGCATACCGGTCGTCCTGGCGGATCACCCGCGCCATCTCGACGCCGGTACCGCCCGGCATATGGAGATCGAGCAGAAACAGATCGGGCACGAAAGCGTCCAACGCATCCAGCAGGTTCATGACGTCATCGACCAGATGCACGACCATTCCGGCCTTTTCGAGGACCGCCTGGGTGTAATGGCCAGCGACGACGTCGTCGTCGACGATCATCACGCGGCTGGGCTCGTGCGTGTCGATCTCGGAATACCGCATGAGAACCTGCAGAAGTCCCAAAATATCGACCGGCGAGGGCAGGAATGCGGCACCGCCTTTGCGCACCGCTTCCAGACGGGTGACCATGCCCGCGTCCGCCCCGAAGAAGATCAGCGGCGGCCCGTCGGCGGCTTCGCCCGGCCCGAGTTCGGGCATGGCATCGGCCTCGTTCGAGGCCAGGTCCGCCAATACGGCCAGCGCGTCATCGTCCGCCGCGCCACCGGAATAGACACCATCAACATCGAAGCCGTGCTGACGAAGCGCCGATGCCAGGCGGTCGCGTTCACCGGTATCGTCTGAAGCGATGCGGACCAGACGGCGCTGGGAAAGATCGGACTCTTGCCACATCAGGCCCACGCCGGGTGCCCCGGATTCTTCGGCCGCCGCCGTATCCAAGGCCACTGCGTCTTTCAATTTCGAATAGGTCTCAATGATCTGTTCGACCTGACCGGGCGTCATGGGCACCCCGTCGGTGGGTTCGTGGCTGGGGTCGTGGAATCCTTCGACCACTCGGTCGCACTCGGTTTCCAGCACCTTGGCGGCACGGCTGACTTTCTGAAGCCCGAACGTTCCCGACGATCCCGCCAATTTATGGGCACCGCTGCGCAGTTCCAAAATGGCCTCCCGCCCACCGTCGCCGCCGGCGATTGTGTTCACGTGGCCTTCGAGGAGCGCCATGGCGTCCGGAACCTGCGCGATATAGGAGGACGCGAGAGCAGCCAGCTTGTCACGCAGCGTGTCGGATTGATCCATGCCCGTTACCCCATTTCGCGGATCGAACCAGCCTTGGCCGGTCCGGGTATCAACCGGTCGGCGTTAATCTGTGCCGTAATGAATGTAATCGGCCCAGGTCCGCTCCAAACGCTGCAGCGCCTGACAAACCTCTTCGACCTTGGGCTCGTCGATGAATTCCCCGAAAGCCTTGGCATTGTGTTCTTCCAATGCCTTGACTTGCTTTACGACCGCATGTGCCTTGTCGGTGAGTTTAACCGTGACCGACCGCTTGTCATGCTGCGAACGTTCCTGGGTCAAATACCCCATGTCGGTCAATTTCTTGATGTTGTAGGACACGTTGGAGCCCTGGTAATAGCCGCGTTCGACCAGATCCCGAATGGCCATGGCCTCGTCGCCGATGTTGGCCAGCAACAGGGCCTGAACGCCGTTCAGGTCACGCACGCCCAGGCGGTTCAATTCCGCGCGGATGACGTCGATGAAACGCCGGTGCAGGCGCTCGATCAGGCGCGTCAGTTCGGAATAGGTACGGCTCACCAATGGTCTCCTCTAACCCAAAGGACGATATGGGGTCCTTGCAATTCCGCAACAACCCTATCGGGCCCGCCGCCGCCGGTTGCGTCACCGCTATGGCCCGGCGCGGACGGTCGTTGTAGGCTCGTTATATGAACCATAATTGTCCTAAAAATACCGTTAAGCCGCGCCCGTTGGCTGTGACCGGCGCACGCTTTATCGTTTCTTTCGCCGTGTTGGCCGGCGCCCTCGCGCTGACGGCCTGTGCGACCGGCGAGGTGCCGACCCCGGAAGAGATCAAACAGGACAACACCGAAAGCCGCGCCCGCCAGTTGGTGCGTGTGGGCGATGCCTCGCGCGCCGGCGGCGACGCAGCCTCGGCCATGGCGTTCTATCAACGGGCCAGCGCCAAGCGGCCCGATTGGCCGGAACCCTACCGCCGCATCGGCGAGACGGCCTTGGCGATCGGCCTGCCGCAACAAGCGGCCGACGCCTACGCCCGCCTGACCGAACTCACACCCGAGGACACGGCGGGCCATCTTGGCCTTGGGCGGACGTTGATCCTCCTCGACCGCCCGGCCGACGCCTTGAAAGCGTTCGAGGCAGCCAACCTCATCGCCCCCAAGGATTACCGCACGTTCAACGGTCTCGGGATCGCCCGCGACCTGATGGGCGAGCACGCAGCGGCGCAGGCGCTCTACCGGGAAGGGACCGCCCTGGCACCGGACAGTATTTCCCTGAAAAGCAATCTGGGGCTGTCGTTGGCCCTGGCGGGAGACTTCGACAAGGCGATCGAGGTTCTCGGCAACGCCGCCAAGGATGCGGCGGCGGGGCCGCGCACGCGGCAGAACCTGGCCTTGGTCTATGGCCTCGCCGGCGACACGGCGCGGGCCGCCGCGATCGGCCGCTTGGACCTGACGGAACCCCAAGTCCAAAGCAATCTGAAGCGCTACGAAACGCTGCGAAATCTTACGGACAAGGCCCGGGCGCGGGCCGTTCACACCGGCCAGACGCCCGACGGCTGATCCCTCCCTGCCCCGGCCCCTGCGCCATTTATGCTGCGGTTTATGCTGCACCTCATGCTGCAACAAAAAGCGGCCGGAGGACGGCACCCCTCCGTCCTCCGGCCTGGTGGTCCGCCAGACCCCTAAGTGAGGCGGCACACCCAAATCATCTCGAAAATTCAATCGTTTGCCATGCAGAAGTCAGTAACCGACCCCCCGCAGACCGTCGATCGCACCAATCACCGCCGGCCCCAGCAAAACCACGAACAGCGACGGCAGGATGAACAGGATCAGCGGCACGGTCAGGGTCGCGGGCAGCCGCGCCGCCTTTTCCTCGGCCTTCATCATCCGGTCGCTACGGAATTCCGTGGACAGCACCCGCAGCGACACACTCAACGGCGTGCCGTATTTTTCGGTCTGTTGCAGGGTGTTCACAACGCCTCGGATCGACGCCAGCGCCGTCCGCTTCGCCAGATTTTCCAGGGCAAGGCGCCGTTCGGGAAGGAAGCCCAACTCGACCGCGCAAATTCCCAGTTCTTCGGCGAGTTCCGGACATGCCGGGCCGGTTTCCCGGGCGACCCTGGTCAGCGCGGCGTCGAGCGCCAGCCCAGCCTCCGTGCAGATCACCAACAGGTCGAGCGCGTCCGGCAGCCCCTTTTGCATGGCATGTTGGCGTTTCTGCCGCGCGTTGGCGACGAAGACCTCGGGCGCATAGGCCCCGGCGATCACCGACGCCAGGGCGATCAAAAGCTTGAACGTTCCGGACAGCGCCCAGATGCCCGAGAAATAGACCAGCACGACGGCGACCCCGCCCAAAACGAAGGGCAACGCCAATTTGGCGAAAAGATAGATCACCAAGGCGTCCTTGGACCGGTACCCGGCCTGGGCCAGGCGCAAGGTGATCGCTTCCGCCTGTTGGGTTTTCAGAAGCTTCAGACGTTCCGCAAGGCGCCGCATGACGTGCACGGCCCCGTCGCGCCGCCGCGCCCGGTTGCCCTGCACGGCCAACATGGCCTGACGCAGTTCGTCTCGGTGCAGGCCGACGCTCTTGATCCGGCGCGCCATCGGATCGCGGACCAGCAAGGTGCTCCAGACGGCGTAGACCGCGAACCCGGCGGCCGCGGCCGCCATCAGGGTGATCAGGTCTTCCATGCCGAGACCGGCGGGGATCATCTGGGCGAAGCTCATATCTCGAACCTCACCATTTTCGCCATGACCAGGATGCCCGCCCCCATGGCCGCCAGTCCGACCCCCAGGATCAGGCGCCCGCGCGGATCCGTGAACAACACCGCTTCGTAGTCCGGGTTGATCGCATAGATGATGCAGAACATGACAAAGGGGAGCGAGCCCAGGATCATCGCGCTGGCCTTGGCTTCCGACGACATGGCCTTGATCTTCAGGCGCATCTGTTTGCGGCGGCGCAGGATGTCGGACAGGTTCGCCAGCGTTTCCGCGAGGTTCCCGCCCGTTTCCTGCTGCACCGACAGGCTGACGACGAAGAATTTGAATTCGGGAATGTCGAGACGGTGCGCGGTGGCCCACAAGGCCTCCGCCGTCTTGGAACCGAACTTGATCTCGTCCGTGATGCGCCGGAATTCACCGCCGACAGGATCGGGCAATTCGCGGCCGACGGCCTTGATGCATTCGGTGACCGGCAGGCCGGACCGCAGTCCGCGCACCATCAGATCGATGGCGTCCGGAAACAGGTGATTGAAGTCGGCGAGCCGCCGCTTGCCCATCATGGCGATCGCGAGATGGGGCAGCATCAGGCCCGCCGCCACGCCGCTGAGCACCGAAAGCACAGGGTTCAGGTAGATCACCCAGATCATTGCCCCGGCGACGGACACGGCGATCCCGACCGAAGCCGCGATGTAGGCCGTGACGGTGATCGGCTTACCCGTTCTGGCCAATCGCTGACGCAAGGTTTCGATATTGGGCAACAGGCGACCCAGCACCTTGTCCAGGCCCCGCCCCCCCGGATCCTCGCGGCGCAAGGTGACGGCCTGCCCGTTCCCGGCCCCGTCCCTGCCCCCGGCGGCACCCATCGCGTGGCGGCCGCCGGCAGCCTGGATACGCCGCGCCAATGTCCGGGCCCGGCGGCCCCGACCGGCCCCGAGGCCGACCCATCCGGCCAGGATGGTTGTGAACACGCCCAATGCGATGACGATGATTTCCATTTGCCCGCCCTACTCCGCCGCCATTTCCGGCGGTTGCGTCGAATGCTCAGGCTGCGACATGGCGTCGAGCAGCGCCTTTTCCAGACCGAAATACTTGGCGTTTACCGCAAAGGCCGGGCGCAGGCCGGAGGATTTGAAACTGCCGTAGAGCGTGCCGTCCGGGTTCTCGCCTTCGAATTCGAAGGTGAACAGGTCCTGGGTGGTGACGACCTCGCCCTCCATACCCACGACCTCGGTGATATGGGTGATGCGGCGCACGCCGTCGCGCATGCGGGCGATCTGCACGATCATGTTGACGGCTCCGGCGATCTGCGAGCGGACGGCCTCGTTGGGCAGTTTCACCCCGGCCATGGCGACCATGTTCTCAAGCCGGGTCAGCGCCTCGCGCGGCCGGTTGGCGTGGATGGTGCAGAGCGATCCGTCATGGCCCGTGTTCATGGCCTGCAGCATGTCCAGCGCCTCACCGGCGCGGATTTCGCCCAGGATGATGCGGTCCGGGCGCATGCGCAGGCAGTTCTTGACCAGTTCCCGCTGGGTGATCTCGCCCTCGCCTTCCAGGTTGGCGGGCCGGGTTTCCAGGCGCACGACATGGGGCTGTTGCAGTTGAAGTTCGGCGGCATCCTCAATGGTGACGATGCGCTCGCCGGGGTCGATCATGCGCGACAAGGCGTTCAACAGCGTCGTCTTGCCCGACCCCGTGCCGCCGGAAATGATGATGTTCAGGCGCGACCGCCCGGCGATCCGCAGCACCGTCGCCATGGCGGGCGACAAATTGTTCTGCCCCTCCATCTTTTCCATGGTGATCTTCTGCTTGGCGAATTTCCGGATCGAGATCGATGGCCCGTCGATCGCCAGCGGCGGGATGATGACGTTGACGCGCGAGCCGTCGGCGAGGCGCGCGTCGCAAAGCGGCGAAGTTTCATCGACCCGCCGTCCGACGGCGGACACGATGCGCTGCGCGACGTTCAGGACATGGGCGTTGTCGCGGAAGACCGTTTCGGCCAGTTCCAGCCTGCCTCCGCGTTCGACGTAAATATGATCCGGGCCGTTGACCATGATGTCGGTGACCGCTTCGTCGGCCAGCAGCGGCTCCAACGGCCCCAGGCCCAGCATGTCGTTCAACAGCTTGGTCACCAGATCGCGCTGTTCGACCAGGTTCAGGTGCAATTTCTCGTCGGCCAGGATTTCGGCGACCAGATCCGTGACCTGGCGGGCAATCTCGCCGCGCGGCATCTCGGCGGCCTTGGAAACGTCCATGCGCTCCATCAGCATCGGCTGAACCCGGTCCTTGGCCAGCGCGACCGGGTCCACGACGTTGGGCATGCCCGCGTCCCGCGTCGCCTCGGGCAAGGCCAACAAACGGTTCAACAGCTCGGTAATCGCGTCCCGCCGTTCGCCTTCGAACAAGGAGACGCCGGACATGCCCAATTCCGCGTCCAGGATGACGCCCACGCAGGCCGCCTGATCGCCCCGGCTGTACTCGGGCGCCAACAAGTCCCGCGCATTGATGCGCAAACCGGGCCAGACCTTGTCGATGGCCTGTTCGACGACGTCTTGACGATAGTCCTCCGGGCCTTCCGGCGCGGCCTGTTTGGGCGATGTCTCGGGATCGGGGTCGGGGTCGGGCGCTTCTTCGGCGGGCACCGACGGCCGGTGTGCCTCCAAGGCAACGACTTTCGACGTATCGCGGCGTCCGAAACTCATGGCCCCCTCCTACTTCCGCCCGCCGAGGATCAGTCCGAACAGGGATTTTCCGGGCGCCTCGTCGGCATCTGCGCCAGTCGTCGCGAGATCGCGGGCCATCTCGACGAAGACCTTGGCGGCCTTGGCCCGGGGCGCGACCTGGACCAGGGGCTTGCCGGTCGCCTGGGCCTGCCCCTGGGCCTTTACTTCGTCCGGCAGGGTATAGGCCGGTTTCGGCAACCCACCCTTGATCGCATCGGCTACCGCCAGTTCGCCCTGTTTCGCGGCCCCCCCCTTGTTGACGACGATCAGCACGGGCAGTTCGCCGTCGGTCAGCGCGGTCGCCGCGTCCTTCATGCGCAGTGCGTCGCGCAAGCCCGCCAGGGTCGGCTCGGTCACCAGGATCAGGCGGTCGAGCCGTGCCGCATGGGCGGCCAGATGCCATCGGGGGATATCGACGACGACCTGCTGAAACGCGCCGCCCAGCAGCTCGAACAATACGTCCAGCGCGCCTTCCGTCGCGGGCGGCTCGCTTGCCACGTCTTCCTCTCCGGCCAGCAAGAACAGGTTGTCCGTCGCCCGCACCATGGCGCGTTCCATGAACAGGCTGTCGATCCGCCCGGGATTGGCCAGGGCTTCCTTGAATCCCCGCCCCGGTTCCAGGTCGAGCATCATCGCCGTCGTCCCGAACCGCAGGTCGAGATCGACCAGGGCCGTCTTGCCCGGCGCCTCGGTCGACAACGCCCAAGCCAGGTTGACCGCAACGGTCGAGGCCCCGGCCCCGCCCCGCGCCGCGACGACGCCGGTGACCGAACCACGGGCCGCCGGTTTGGGTTGGGCCGCTTCCTTTTCGACCTCGCCCGTGTCGCCCAGGCGCTCCAAGGCGGCGGCGAGACGCGCCGGTGCGACCGGTTTCACCAGATAATCCGTCACACCCAGGTCGATCAGGGCGCGATAGGTCTCCACATCGTTGACCGCCCCCAGGACCAGGACCCGGGTATCCGGTTGGCAGACGTCGGCGAAGAGGTTGACGGCGTCCAGAACGTCCTCGCGATCGGACAGGTCCAGGACCAGGAACCGCGCCGGCACGACCTGGGCCAGGGTCGCCAGGGCATCGTCGGTGCCGCCGACGTAAACCTCGCCGTCGAAGCCGCTGTCCTGCGCCGCCCGTTCGACCTGGCTGCGCGTCACGTCGTCGGCGACGAAGGCCATGAAGGGCTTGGCCACCGAGGGCGCCGCCGCTGTACGTTTCGGGGCGATGCTCATTGGCCGCCTCCTTCACCGCCGCCGGCTTGCGGCGCGCCGGTTCCGGCGGCCGGGGCCTCCGATGTTTCCGCGCCCAAAAGCGGTGTCGTCTCGCCTTTGCGGTAGCGCTGAATGCCAAGAACCTGTGCCTCGCCGTCGCCCGGCCCGGCATCCCGCGCGCCGATCAGGTCGGCCGGATTGGCCACCATCAGGCCCAGGTTGACCGCGTTGGCGCAGCCCCAGTTCGACGACGGCTGATTGTCCCAGGTGATCCCGCCCCGCCCGGACCAATCGGGACAGCCCGGCAGCGCGACCTGATAACGATTGACGACCAGACGCACCGTATCGGCGGGCATCTTAGGGTCGTCATCGATGACCAGTCCGGCATGCAGGCGTTTGAGCTTGAGATAGGCCAGGAGCCGTTCGGCACGGCCGCGCGCGATCTCGCCGCCGCCCGCCGGGATCGCGACTTCCAGGGCGTCGACCCGATCGACCCGCTGGCGGGTCAGGAAGGCATCGATATTCTGCCCGGCGGCGGCATCCAGGGTGACCGAACCGGCGCCGAACGGCACCGAATGGGCGACCGCGATGGGTTGGACCCTGGGCTCGCGCACGGTCTGCGGCTCATACGGGGTGTAGGCCTTGAAATCCGGCATATGGTCGCAGGCCCCCAGCAGGCCCAGGCTGACCAAGCCCGCCGCCCAGGAATTGGCCCAGGAACTTCCGGAAAAGGCCCCCGCCGCCCAGTTCAGGGATTTCTTGCGCCCGCTACGCCCACCTCCGACGCCCCGGTCCCAGATCGACGACGTTTGCCGTTTGGGCCGCGGCGCGGCGGTCTGGCGGCTGGATCTGCTTCTGGCGGTGGCTCTCGGCTGGGTTTTCATGGGTCCTGCTCCTGGGCGGTGAAGCGTTCGGGGTGAAATGCGGGGGCTCAATCCTCGAAGGTGAACCCGACGGGGCCGATCAGCGCCTGACCGTCCTTGGCCAACACCTTGGGCTTGCCGGTGGCTTCGGAATGGCGATGGGTCGACCCGCCGATGATCCGCTCGATATCGTGGGGGGCTTGGAAGCCGTCCGTGGGCGCGGCCAGCCTGCGGGCAGGCGCGGGCTTGACGATGTAGGGCGTGACGATGATGACCAGTTCGGATTCCTCGCGCTGGAAACGGTCGGACTTGAACAGCGTGCCGAGCACCGGCACGTCGCCCAGCCCCGGCATTTCCGACAGGCTGTGGGTCACATTGTTTTGGATCAGCCCGGCAATGGCGAAGCTTTGGCCCGAGCCCAGTTCGACCGTCGTTTCCGCCCGGCGCGTGGTCAGCGACGGGATCTGGAAATTGTTCAAGATCACCGCGTTGGTGTTGGACAATTGGCTGACTTCGGGGCGGACGTGCAGGTTGACGCGGCTTCCGCCGGTGATGGTCGGCGTGAAGGCGAGAGAGACACCGAATTCCTTGAACTCGATGATCACGCGGTCGTCGCCTTCGGGGACCAGAATGGGAAACTCACCGCCGGCCAGGAAGCTCGCCGTCTCGCCGGACATGGCGGTCAGGTTCGGCTCGGCCAGGACGGTGACCAGGCCCTCTTCCTCCAGCGCGTCGATCACGCCATTGACGTCGAAGGTGAACTTGCCGTTGCCTGCAGAAAAATTGCCCGGATTGGCCGTGACGGTCTGCGTCACCAGGGTCGAGGCGAAGGGATTGGCCGTGGCGACGCCGAAGGCAAAGGCGCCGATCGAGCCGACGGCGCTCCAATTGAAGCCGAGTTGCTTATCGACCTCGCGGGAGACTTCGGCGACGCGGACCCGCAGGTTGATCTGGTTCGGCGCATCGACGCCCAGGCGATTGATGACGTTTTCCGGCGCTCCGGCGAAACTGGCGGCGAGACGGCGGATATCCTCGGCCCGGGCAGCGGAGGTGACGATCCCATCGACAATCAACGAGCCGTCGACGCTATCGACCGAAATGTCGTGGCCAGGCGCCAGCTTGGAAATGGCGCGGCGCAAGCGAGACAGGTTGTGGCCGACGGTGATATCGACATTGGCCAGCACCCTTTCGCCCTGATCGACGGCATAGAGGGTCGTTTCCCCCGGGGCCTTGGCGAACAGGTACACCAGTGACGGCGACTTGACCTGGACATCGGCGATCCGCGGATCGGCGATGAACACGGTCGAAGCCGGTCGGTTGAGGCGCACCAGACGGCCTTTGTTGACCTCCATCTGGATGTTGGTTCCGGCCGGGCTGATGACCGAGACCCGCCCGGAATCCCGGTTCTGTGCCTGGGCGGCAGCGGCGAACGGCGGCGCGAACAACAACGCCATCATCAGGGCCAGCATGACCCCGGCGGCAAGGATCAATCGGTTCCACCGTTTGATCTCGCGGGGTTTGGGTTTGCTGTCGAAAATATCCATAGCCGGGGTTCCCATGGGTTGCCGTTCGCTCAGTAACCGGCCTGTTCGGCCTTGTCGGCGCGGATCACGTGGACGCCCGGGCCGGTGCGGAACCGTTTGTCGCCGAGGGCGCTGAGAATGTCGTTCTCAAGGGTGTAGCTGCCGCGCAGGTCCTGGCGCGGCGCCGGGCGGCCCGCGGCCTTGGAGATCGCGCGGCGGGCGACGTTGGTGAAGCCCTCGCCAGTCTTGTCGGCGACCAGGTCTTCCGGTCGGGCCAGGGAATGCAGGCTGAGGCTGAGGCCGCCCATCTTCAACGCCAGGGCGATCTTTTCCGCCTGTTTCGGGGAGACCTGCAGCGTCGCCGTCTTGGCCACCTTGGCCTGGCCGTCGCCGGTTTCGACCTTTTGATCAATGGCGATCACGCGGACCTCGGACAGCAGGGTCTCCGAGAAATCGACACGCTTGGCCTTCGATCCTTCGGGGCCGCTGCCGTTGTTCGTTTCGACCCGCAGGTGGCCGGTGAAGATCACATCGACCCAATCGCCCGGGAAAATAAAGCCGGCGATCCCCGTCGTCGCGTCGACGGGCACGGAGACGGCCCGGCGTCCTGGTTCCAGCACGGCGGCAAGAAAGCCCCGCTCGCCCGGCTGGACCAGTTTCAGCGTCGTCACCGGCTCGCCCGCCGTGATGCGCGAACGCACGACGGCGCCGTCGAACACCGCACGCCCGGATTTGCGGGGACGCGCAACGTCTTCATCCTCGCCGGAGCGCAGGCCGAGCATCCCGGCTTGGCGAACTTCGCCGCCGGGCGCCGGGCGCAGGCCCCGGGGCCGCTCGCCCTTGACGACATAGCCTTCGGCGACGCCGTCTTCAGGCCAGGCGGCCCAGCGCAGGTCCTCGGCGCGCACGAAGCGCCCCGCTTCCATCGTTTCCTTGGCGACCAAGACCATCGCCGTCTCGGCGACCGGGCCGGAGTCCGCCGGGCGCGAATTGAACGCCGCCTGCTGCTGGGCGATCCAGTTGCGGGCAAACAGCCCCGTGCCGCCGGCGGCGGTCAGGGCGAAGACGATCAGCAGAACGCCGCGCAGGGACATGTTGATGGCCATTGGGATTCTCCTAACCGGCCAGCCCCGGCGCGCCGGTCAACAGCGGCGGCACGGGCATGGCGATGACGGTGGCCGTGACGATGGCGACGGCATAGGGCACGTCGCGGCCGATCAGGGTCCTGGCGACGCCGGTCTCGCCCCGGTCCATCAGGAACTGGGCGACGCCGAGCCGCCACTGCGACGACTGAACCAAAGCGAACAAGCCGCCTGTCAACGCCATGATCAGAAGGAAATCGACGAAGGCCGCCGGCCCGACCCAGAGGCTGACCGCGGCAATCAGCTTGACGTCGCCGCCGCCCAGCACGCCCAGCGCGAACAATCCCGTGCCGACGGCAAGCACCACCGCCGCCAGGATCAGCGCACCGGTGATATCGACCCCGGCACCCGGCGCCAAGGCATAGACGGGAAACAGCGCGGCGATGGCCAGATTGACGGAATTGGGGATGCGGTATTCCTGAAGGTCGGTCACCGCGGCCAGACCGAGCAGACCGGTGAACAATGCCAAAGGAAACGCATGAATGGCGGTGGCGAGGGACATGAGGTCGGGGCCTTTCCAATCCGGCGGATGGCTGGGGTGTGCCATCCGCCTTGGTTTCACGCTGCGCTCTGCTCTCTCTTCGTCGTTACGTAAGGAAAATTGACTAACTAATGGGGCGCCGGGCCTGGTGCGGAAAAATCGCGTGGGGAATGTCGGGGCCGGGCGGGGTCTCCGCCCCCTCCCCCTTCAGGCTCTCGAAACCGGAGGACCGGTTTCATGGGGAGCTGAGAGCCCGAAGAACGAACCCGGATCGGGCTCTGGGGAGGGACATGGAGATCGTAGGGCAGTCTTTAATGATGCTGCTGTGCCTGTCCGGGCTCAGCCGCCGACGGCCGTGTCGAGTTCGCCGGAAACGGCGGTGAACATCGAATCCAGCGAACCGCCCATGGCGGTCAGGGCGCCGATGGCGGCGACGGAAACAAGGGCGGCAATCAGGCCGTATTCGATGGCCGTGGCGCCGGACTCGTCCTGCTGGAGCTTCTTGAGGATATTGGTCTTCATGGCTTCTCTCCTGAATATCGTGTCGGGGTCCGGTGTGAACCTCGAAGACCAATTTACTTATGACCAAAGTTATACGTCAAAATTTTTATTTGCTAATAAACAGTATTAAAATATCGAATACATTTAGATAAAATTTTATCGAATTTTATTACTTGTTTTCGCGCAAACGTTTCATTTGACCGCCCCTGCAATCCGCCAATACTGGGCGCCTGTTATCGGGAACCCCTGATATGCGCCAAGTCATTGAGAAAATTCGTGAAATATCCGAACGCCTGCGGCATTGCCGGCGCGGCGGCGTGGCCGTTTTTCTGGCCTTCGCGATCATTCCCGCCATCGGCTTCATCGGTATCGGCACGGACATCGCCCGCGCGCATTTGGTGAAGTCACGCCTGTCCTCGGCACTTGACGCGGCGGCATTGGCGGGTGGCCGCTCTTTCTTTCTGACGACCCGCGACGCCGATATCGACATGTTCTTCAGCGCCAACTTTCCGCCGGGCTATCTGGGCGCCACGGTGACGGGGCCGATCAAGAACCCGGATATCGACAACGAGACGCTGGAATTGACCGCTTCGGCCGTCATTCCGACCAGCTTCATGCGGGTTCTGGGCTTCGAGGAATTGAAGGTCTCCGCCTTCAGCCAGGTCAAACGCGAGTTGATCGCACTGGACGTGGTTCTGGCCATCGACATGTCGGGGTCCATGACCTCGGGCGCCATCGGCGGCGGATCGCGCATTTCCGCGGCCCGCACGGCGGCCCATACCTTGATCGATATTCTGTTCGGCACGTCGTCGAACAAGGATCTTCTGGGCATCGGCCTGGTGCCATGGAATTCAAAGGTCAACGTAACGATCGACGGGCAAGCCTACGACCCCGGCCTGACCACGGAAGACGTGGTCCCGAACTACATCCACCCCGTTACCGGTGCCGCGCAAAGCACGGTCTTCTCGGTCAACAATTCACCGGTCCGATTGCTCGACGATCCCGGTCCCGATTGGACGGGCTGCGTGTTCCAGCGGTATTCGGACGACGGCGACGACGCCAACGACGGCGACATATTGCTGGACGTGGGCCTGATCGGCACGGCGGATTGGGTGGCCTGGGAGCCCATCGGCCCCGACGGCGACCCCCTGCCCGGCTGGGACGAATGCGCGATGTCCGTCGGCGGCCAGGAATGCGGCCCCTGCCTGAGCCACGGCATCACGCCGCTGCAGCATTCCAAGACGACGATCGAAGACGCGGTCGACGATCTGACCTCACCGGAGGGCCAGACCAACATTCCCCAAGGTCTGGGTTGGGCCTGGCGGGTCCTGATGCCGTCGGCCCCGTTCACCGAAGCCATCCCCGACCCGCCCTATCGCCGCCAGCAGGCGATCCTGTTGTTGACCGACGGCGAGAACGTCGGCGGGTCCGGCGACGGATACAAAACGGTCTGGGGGACGGGCGGCGGCGCCTATGACGAGATGAATGATCGCCTCGCGGATCTTGCCGCAAACGTCAAGGCGTCGGGCGTGATCGTCTACGTCATCCAGTTCGCCAACAATGACGAGGACCTGAAGAACCTGCTGAAGCAGGTCGCGAGCGGCCCGGACGCGCCGTTCTACCATCTCGCCCCCGACGCGGCGGAACTGCAGAACGTGTTCCGCGAGGTCGCTAATCACCTGACCGAATTGCGGCTGTCGAAGTAAACCGCCCCCGGTCAGCCCGCCCGAACTTTCGCGAGAAAGGCATCCACGGACAACCTCAGGTCCGATGACCGGTCCGACAGATCGTTGGCGGCGGTTTGAATGACACCGGCTGACTGACCGGTTTCCTTGGCCGACTCGCTGACTTCGTGAATGGTTCGATTGACCATCATCGCACCGGCCGCCGCCTGCTCCACATTGCGGGCGATTTCCTGGGTCGCCGCCGCCTGTTCCTCGACGGCGGAGGCAATGCTCGACGTGATCTCGTTCATCCGATTGACGACGCCGGTGATGGCCTCGATCGCGCCGACGGCGTCGGTCGTCGCGGTCTGAATTTGCGAGACTTGCGCGGCGATTTCATCGGTCGCCTTTGCCGTCTGTGTCGCCAGTTCCTTGACCTCGCCGGCGACGACGGCAAACCCCTTGCCCGCGTCACCCGCCCGCGCGGCCTCGATGGTGGCATTCAGCGCCAACATGTTGGTCTGCTGGGCAATGTCGGTGATCAGCTCCACCACCTCGCCCACGCGCTGGGCCGTTTGCGACAGGCTGCCGACCTTTTCGTTGGCGAGACCGACGTTGATCGCGGCCTCGTCCGCGACCCGGGTGGATTGCGTCACCTGGCGCGTGATCTCCTTGACCGAATTGGCCAATTGCTCGGCGGCCGATGAGACAGTCTGCGTATTCGTCGTCGCCTCTTCCGATGCCGACGCGACGACGGCGGATTGTTCGTTGGTATGGTCCGCCGTGCCGTGGAGTTGCGTTGCCGATGATTGCAATTGCGAGGATGCCGCCGTCAAGGCATCGACGACTTCGCCGACGCTGGTCGAGAAATCGTCGGCCAGCCGGTTCATGGCGGCGCGTTTATCGGCCTCGGCCCGGGCCTCGCTTTCCGCCTGCTCTTTCTCCAGCCTTCGGACTTCCAAGGCGTGTTCCTTGAACACCTGCACGGCGGCGGCCATCGTCCCGATCTCGTCGCGCCGCCCCTGGGCCGGAATTTCGACCTCCAGATCGCCTTCCGCCAGCCGCTTCATGGCTTCCGTCATGGACCGCACGGGGCTGGAGATGCTGCGCGCGAGGAGGAACGCCAGGACGGCACCCAACAGCGTCCCCGCCCCGGCGACCATCAACAATTCCTGTTCGCCGATTTCGACGTCACGCCCGGCCTGTTTGGCGATCGCCGTTTCGTATGCGGCGGCGGAGCGGTCCAAGGTGTCGGCAGCGGTCAGGATTTTCGCCGTGAACTCGGGCATTTCCTTGTCCATCAGGCGGTTGACCTCTTCGCCGTCGTGACGGGCCTTCGCGAACGCCTCCTGGTAGCTCGTGCGCAGCGACGCCAATTCCCGGTGAATCTTGCGTTCCTCGTCCGACGCCAGTTGCGGGGTCATCCGGTCGAGAAATTCGGAGAACTGGGTGAATTCCCGGGCGATATCGGCGCGGTAGTCGGTTTTGGTCTTCATCAGCATCCGGCCGGCGAATACCTGGATTTTCAGGGCGTGTTTCCGGGCATCCAACGCAGCGTTGGCCAGCGCATCATGTCCTTGGGCACGGGCGTGGGCGACCAGCTTGTCCAGATCGACGATCAGCAACTCACCGGCGGGATCGACCCTGTCGGTGACATAGGCGTCATGTTCATGGCGAAGCTTCGCCACGGCGGAGAAATCCTTGGCGTAGGAATCGAAGGCTTCCTCGATCCGGGCGATCATGTCGCGATGCGCGGCAACTTGGATCCCGGCCTTGGCGGTGGTCAGGACATCGCGCATGCGGCGGTCCTCGGCCATCGTTTTTCGCTCGGACTCCGCATCGCCCTTTTGCACGAACTCTCGCGCGGCTTTGGTCATTTTGAGGAATTGCGTTACCACGGACCCCGCCAAAGCCCGTTCGGCGGTCGCATGGTCGATGGCTTCCACTTCATGCCCGACCTTGACGAAGTTCTGATAGGCCAGCCCGATCACGACCACGAACAGGACGATCACCGCAGCAAAGCCGCCAATGGTTTTGACGATCAGACTCAGGTCGGCCATCCGACGGCCGAACCCACCCCCTGCCGGGGTCGCGACTGCAACCATTTCCGCCTCCTTTGAGGCGGCCGTCCGCACGATCCGCTTTCCCCTATACGCGCGACCGCCTCCCGGCGACCGGTTTCGCGTATTGAACGCGGATACGGCCCTGCCTCCGTGTTTCACCGATAACAGACCCGGTCCGGTCCCCCATAAGAACCGAACAGCCCGATTGTACGGCGCGGCGGCGTCTTACCGCCATAGGCCAGAAGTAAGGCCCAAACGAGGCTTAGGGCGGGATTCTTTCTTAAGCCTTCGGGACGGTGTTATTCCGGTGCGGCGGGAAAGCGGTTGCGAGTCGCGTTGGCGAAAGCGACCAGCGAGAGCATCACCGGCACCTCGACCAGAACGCCGACGACGGTGACCAGCGCCGCGCCCGAATTCAGCCCGAACAGGCCGATGGCCACGGCGACCGCCAGTTCGAAGAAATTGGACGTACCGATCAGAGCGCAGGGGGCCGCCACGTTGTGCGGCACGCGCCAGGCCCAGGCCGCGCCATAGGCGACCGCGAAGATGCCGTAGGACTGCACCAGCAAGGGCACGGCGATCAGGCCGATCAGCAACGGCCGTTCGACGATGACGTGGCCCTGGAAGCCGAACAGCAGGACGACCGTGGCCAACAGGCCGAGGATCGAAAACGGTTTGACCGCGCCCGTGAACCGGGCGACCGCGGCTTCTTCCCGTTCGGCATCCCGCCCCCGGGCCAGCATATGCCGCGTCGCCATCCCGGCGGCCAGGGGGATGACGACGTAGAGGCCCACCGACAGCAACAGGGTCTGCCACGGAACCTCGATGTCCGTGACGCCCAGCAGCAGCGCGACGATCGGTGCAAAGGCGAAAACCATGATGACGTCGTTCAGCGACACCTGGACCAGCGTGTAATTGGCATCGCCCTTGGTCAGGTAGGACCAGACGAAGACCATCGCCGTACAGGGCGCCGCGCCCAGTAGAATCAGCCCCGCGATATACTGATCGGCATTGGCCGGATCGATGAAATCGGCAAACAGCGTCTTGAAGAACAACACGCCCAAAGCCGCCATGGTGAACGGTTTGATCAGCCAGTTGACGACCACCGTGATGATCAGCCCCTTGGGACGGCGGTGGATGCCCTTCAGGCTGGCGAAATCGACGGCCACCATCATGGGATAGACCATGGCCCAGATCAGCACCGCAACGACCAGATTGACCGAGGCGTATTCCCAGGACGCGACGACCTGAAAAATGCCAGGGAACAGGTTGCCCAGCAGCACACCGGCGGCGATGCAGAGGGCCACCCAAAGGGACAGATATCGTTCGAACAGGCTCATGACTGGGTCCGTTTCTTCTATCGTTACAGGGATTTACGTCGGCGGGGCGCGGTCTAGACGGCTTCCGTCTCGCCCTGGCCGATTTCATTCAGGCGTTTCTGCAGGGCCAGCCGGTCGAGGCTTTGCAGCGGCAGGTTGACGAAAACCGAAATCCGGTTGGTCATGAAGCGCATGGTCTCGGTAAATGCCGCCCGAATAACGGCTTCGGAACCTTCGACCGCCGCCGGGTCCGGCACGCCCCAATGGGCGGACATCGGCTGTCCCGGCCAGATGGGGCAGACCTCGTTGGCGGCGTTGTCGCAGACCGTGAAGACGAAATCCATCTGCGGCGCGCCCGGCTCGGCGAATTCGTCCCAGTTCTTCGACCGCAGGTCGGCCGTCGGAAAGTTCTGATTGCGCAGCAGGTCCAAGGCATAGGGGTTCACTTGGCCCGCCGGCTGGCTGCCGGCGCTGTAACCGACGAAGCGGCCCTGCCCTTCGCGGTTCAACACCGCCTCGGCGATAATGCTGCGCGCCGAATTGCCGGTACACAGGAACAGAACGTTGTAAGTCTTGTCGGCGGTGGACATGTCAGCCATCCGTGGTTTCCTCCTTATGGGCCGGGCCTCCGCCCGGCAAACAATCGAGCGCATCGCCGTAGCCGCAGATTTCCGGCCGTCCCTGGCAGCAATCTTCCGTGAGATACGAGATCAGGCGCCGCGTCCCCTCGACATCGATGGCGTAATAGATGCTCTGGCTGCGCCGGGTCGCGCGCAGCAATCCGGCCTGGGACAGCTGTGCCAAATGGGCCGACAGCGTCGATGGGGCGACGTTCAGGCGCCGCGCGACCTCGCCCGCCGGCAGGCCGTTCGGGCCTTCGCGCATCAACAGCCGAAAGGCCGCCAGGCGATGTTCCTGGGCCAGGGCCGCGAACAGGGGGATGTAATCTGCCTCGTTCATATTTCGGTTATTCCCGAAATAACAAAACTCGGCAAGTGAAAATCGTGTGACGGGCCGTCTTTCGAGCGTCAGGTGTCGGGCGTCAGGCGCCGGGCGTCGGGCCCTACAGGCGGGATTGAAAGGAAATCCCGCGAACGCGCCCCGTATTTGCGACGCCGCGGTCGTCGCTGTCGGCGCCGATCAGAACATGCGCCGATTTATCCGGGCGAAACCCAAAGATCCGTTCGTGGTCGGCGGCGACGTCGATGGTTTCCCGCAGCCATTGGCCGACGGCCGCGTCGGCGGTGCGTGCCACGACCATGACGTTGATATCACCGTAATACGGGCTGCGCACGACCTCTCCTGGCGCCCCATACCCGGCCCAGACATAGGCGATGGACCGCGCCGGGGTATCCCGGCCGCGAAAGACCTCGATCAAGGGCCGCAGCAGGTTTTCGCCGAAACTGGCCTTGTCCGGATCATAAGGAAAGGTGACGTAGACCGCCAAGGCCCGGTCGTCCTGGCCCTTCACGGTCAGGTCCGAGGCGGGCGGCGGCGCCGTGACACGCCATTCCCAGGTCACGACAGGCGTCTCGGTCAGGTCTGCCGGCAGGGGACGGCCGACCAGGGATACGCTGCCGTCCGTGGCGACTTCCACACAACCGTCGCCGCAGGCCGCATAGCGGTTCGGCACCTTGTCGTCGAAGGTGATTTCCTCCCACCCCCGGGCCAGCAGGTCCGCCGGCAACCCGGGCGCCGCCGAGGCCAAGGCGATGGCCGAAGCCACAAGGGCCGCAACGCCAAATGCAATCGCATGTTTCATGGCGGCAGTATCGCGTGCCCGGCGGAGGCAGGCCAAATCACGAAGGGGTGTGGGGCGCGTTACCCGGCGGCGATCACGGCAAGACGGTGGTCAGGCTGCCGAACCGGGGGCGGAACACGGCATTGGAATACAGTTGCTTGGCCTCCAACACGCCGGTCATCATGATCGGCTCGAAGTTGTAGAAGACCTCGGCCGTGATGACGTTTTCGCTGTCGCGGACCTGAAAATCCGGGGGCAGAACCGCCGCATCGCCGGTGCCGCCGAACCGGCTGTCGGCGGAAACGGTGCCGTAGGTCCGCTGCCAGATGATTTCCGGCCCGCCGCCGTCCCGCGCGATGGACGACAGGATCACCCGCCCGTCGATCCGCACGTCATAGGGCGTCATGACCTGGTCCGAGGCCGAGAAGAAGGAATCGATGTCTCCTTCCGTCAGTTCCGGCATGCGCGAGATCAAATCGCCCACGGTCGCCGCCGTGCGCTCCAGCTTCTGATTGATCAGGACATAGCGTGTGACTTCGACCCCCGACATCAACAGCGTCGTCAGCACGGGCACGACAAAGGCCAATTCGACGGAAATCGTGCCCCGCCGGTCGCGGGCGAAATCGGCGAACCGGCGCAGGCAGGCACCGAAACCCGCGGAAATCAGGGGCATGGCCATGCCGCGCAGCCTCCTCACCCGCCCGGCGCCGGGGCGCCGATCGCTTGATCATACGGCTCATTCCGCACCGCGATGGCGGATTTCAGGGTGAACTTGCCGTCATGGCCGATCAGATGCCCGGCCATCGGCGTGCGCAGCGGCCAGGCGTATTCCAAGCGGTAGGCGACGATCGCCCCCGCCTCGCCCGCCCCGGCCTCGCCGACGTCGTTGTCATGCGCGCCGTTGGCGTTCTCGTCGGTGAAGGTCTCTCCCGCGTCGTAGGCACCGTTGCCGTTACCGTCGACGAATTCTTCCCCCCGCCCGACATCGCCGAAGGTCGGATAGACCAGAACCTCGACCTTGGCGTCGGCCATATCGACCAGGCCGATGGTGCGGTGCTCGATGATCGCGACGATCTGTTCCAGGCGCGTGCCCTCGGCCGGTTCCTGGCCGGTGATGCCGAAGCGGGCCGCATCGCGCAACGCGCTTTCCATCAGGGTCGAAACGAACATGATCATGCCGAATTCGATGGTGCCGACGATCATCAGGACCACCAGGGGGGCCGCGAAGGCGAATTCGATCAGGGTCGAGCCACGCTCATCCCCCGGCGCCCAGGCGCGGCCCGGCCGCCTGAAGACAGGCCGTCGCCAGCGTAGAAGTAGCCGTCCGATCAGACTCATGGCCGAAATACCCTTTCGACCACATTTTAGACCCACCCCCTGTGACGGACAAAAATATTAAATGTTTTCAATGTCCTATAAAACTTTCATAAAATTGCGTCTAAGCCCACTTGACCTTGCGGACGCAGGGAAGCCTAATGCGGCCACCGGCGGCTCCGCCGGGGAACCCATCGCAACACCGAACCGAGATCAAGCTGGGGAGCACCATCCATGAGACTGCTGCGCTATGGCCCGAAGGGCGAAGAGAAGCCGGGCCTGTTGGACCCGGCCGGGCGCATCCGCGACCTGTCCGACCGCATTCCCGATATCACGCCCGAGGCGCTGGCCGGTGACCGCTTGGCGCGCCTGAGCGGCATGGACCCCGAGGAATTCCCCGCCGTCAGCGGCAATCCGCGCCTGGGTGCCCCCGTCAACGGCGTCGGCAAGATCGTCGCCATCGGCCTGAACTATGCCGATCACGCGGCCGAGGCGGGCATGGACCTGCCGTCCGAGCCGATTATCTTCTCAAAAGCGATCACCTCGCTGTCCGGCCCCATGGATCCGGTCGTGTTGCCCAAGGGGTCCGAAAAAGGCGACTGGGAGGCCGAATTGGCCGTCGTCATCGGCAAACGCGCGCAATACGTCGAAAAAGCCGACGCGGCGACCCATATCGCCGGCTTCGCGATCATGAACGACGTGTCGGAACGCGCGTATCAGCTGGAAACCACCGGCCAATGGGTGAAAGGCAAAAGCTTCGACACCTTCGCCCCGTTCGGCCCCTGGCTGGTCACGCCGGACGAAGTGCCGGACCCGCAGAACCTGCGTATCTGGTGCGAGGTTTCCGGCCAGACGATGCAGGACGGCAACACCAAGACCATGGTGTTCGACGTCTACACCCTGGTCTCCGTGGTCAGCCAGTACATGACCCTGATGCCCGGCGACATCATCGCCACGGGCACGCCGCCGGGCGTCGGGCTGGGCATGAAGCCGCCGCGTTTCCTGAAAGACGGCGACGTCATGCGCGTCGGTATCGAAGGCCTGGGCGAACAGAAGACCGAGGTCAAAGCCTGGCCGACCTAAGACCGCCGCAGGCCTGACGGGCCCGTCCCGTCAGGCCGCCGCGTCTTCGGCTTCTTTCTGGATGTCGTCCCAGGTTTCCCGCATCCATTCGACGCAGGCGACGGCCTGATCGAACAGCGAATACTTGCAGCCTTCGCCGTAATCGGTGCCGGGAATGAACTCGGTCGAAATCTGGCCCAGCTTGCCCGCCGGATCGGCGGCGTGGTGGCGCATCAGCATGCGGATGCACTCCTTCCAAGGCTCCAACAGCGCGCCGTCCCAATCGGCATGATATTCGCCGGGCCCCGGCTGCACAAAGGGATACTGGATGCCGCGGCCGACGCTGCCGTCGGGATGGCGGCCCGTCTCGTTGACCGGATTGTTGGGAATGGCCGCGCGGGCGTGACAATGGTGGACCCATCCCGCCTTGATCCATTGTTCGACGACGTTGCCCGGCGTGTAGGGATCGAGGATCACCTCGCCCGCCGCGATCTGCTTGTCCGTGTCGAAGATCTTCTGTTCCTTGGGATTGTCGATCTTGAAGATCACATGGCTGTGGTCGAGGGTGATGTTGAATTCGACATTGCGTTCCTCGACCATGCGGCCGACGCGGGCGACTCGGGCGAAATCCTCCGACCACATGTTCACATGCACCTCGAAGCACGGCGTGACGCCGTATTTGTCGCCCAGTTCCGCCGCCCAAAGGTAGGCGTTCAACACTTCCTCGTCCGTCACCACATGGCCCTGGGCATGGTGGATCTTGATCTGGGTGTTGTGCACCAGGGAGCCCAACCGCTTGCCCGTCTCCAGGTTCTTTTCCAACAAGGCCTCGTCCTCGCCCAGGACGTAGAACCATCCACCGGCGCGCACCGGCAGGCCGTATTTATCGCGCGCCTTTTCGAAATCCTCGATCTGGTCCGGGTCCGGCGTCTTGTCGACGTAGTCGAAGACGCCCGCGTCCTTGACCATGCGGAACCGGGTCTCCACGTCGGGCATGGGATCGGCGTGGGTATGCTTGATGCCGTTGGTCTGGATGCCGAATTGCAGCTCTCTGGCCATGGTCGTCTCCTCGTGTTCAGGGCGCCTGCCGGTCTTGTTGCCGCCGGGTCATCGCCGGCGCGCATGGTAACGCATCGGGAAAAGGGCGCAACGGGACGAAAGTCAGGCCCCGATGGCGAAGCGCTCGCGGATCGCCCGGGCCACGTCTTCCGCCGGGTTCAGCGGCGCGTGGCTCCAATCTTCCCAGGCCGTTTCCGCCGTCAGCGGCCGGGCATAGCCGCCCGCGAACAGAAAATCGTGGAATCGCTTGTGCTTCGGCGTGATCAGCGGCGGCGGATTGTAAAGATAAACCGGCCCTGGCCGGGCGCAGGCTTCCGTCGACATGGACACGGAATCCCCGGTGACGATGACCGTTTCGGCATGGGCGAGATAGCCCATGTAAGGGTTCCCGCGCGGGTCGCCCCAGCGATATATGTAATGGGGCACGCCTTCCAAGGGTTTCAGCAGGGCGGGCATGGTGCCCGGGTCTTCCGATTCCTCGACCCGGCGGCTGGTCGAGACCAGCAGCGCCCCACCCCGGTCTTTCGCCATCTTGGCGGCCAGGGCCGCGACCTCGCCCGCCATCTCCGGGCCGAATTCGCGGCGCCGGGTGCTGCCGCCGACCATCAGGGCGGTCAACGGGCGCGGCAGGTCCGCGAAGGCGTCTTTCCACTCTGCCGCGGCCTCGGCCAGCACCTCCGCCGTCACGCCATGGGGTGCGGCCGGAATGCTCAGGATATTGGCGGCGGGTGCGCGGGCATCATGGGCGGGCTGAGCGATCAGGTCGAAATCCCCGGCCCCGGCCCCCGGGTGCATGATGTGCACCAGCTTCGTTCTGCCGCCGGAAAGTTTCTTGATCTTGCGCGCAACGCTGGCGCTGCGCCGCCCGGCGCCGATGATCAGGTCCGGCCAGGGCGGCGTCAGACCCTTGCGGCTAGCCGCCGTGATGGCCAGGAACGAGGCCCCCAGAACCGCGTTATGCAAGCGAACCAGCGGGCCGTAGACGATATCCTTGCGTTCGAACGGCAGGCCCAAAACCCGCGCCACGCCCAGGCATTGGCTGCGGTTGCCGGGCCGGTCGTCGGCCAGAACCCAAATGCGGGGCGTTTGCGAAGCGGTTTCCGTCTCGGACATGGCCCGCTTATGGCACGGCGCCCGGCCCCGGGCAACGCCGGAGGACGGGCGCCGTCACCGATTTGATCCCGCCTATTCGGCGGCGGCGGGCAGACGGAAACGGGTTTCCATCTCGCGCCGGATTTTCACGGCGTCCAGGGTCTCGTCGACCTCGACATCCTGCCAGCGCACCGGCTGATTGGCGGCAATGTCGGCCTTCAGCTTGACCTTATGGGCCAGACCGATGGGCAGGCCGCCGATCTTCAGCGAGGTTTCCGCCGGATAGAGCTTGCCCCAGACCGTATGACCGCCCTCGCCATCCAGCACCTCTCCCGCCTTGAGGTCCCGTTTTGCCGAGGCAACCACGTCGCCCCGGAAGCCCAGGGTCGAGCCCGTCGGCTTGTTCAACAGCGCCGCCGACAGGATCGAGATGTTGAGCTCCAGACCGATCAGGTGGAACGGTTTGTACATCGCCGAATACCGCCCACTATCATCAGTGTTCATGCCGTACTGGCGGAAACAGGCGGCGGCATAGTCGTTGGGCGCCTCGATCACCACATAGACGCCCCAGCGCAGGTCCTTGAACACCGGCCGCCCGTCCCGTTCCAGTGACGAAACGACCTCGACCCGGCCTTTGTCTTCCAGCACACCGCCCGCCGATTTCGGGCGCAGCACATGGGCCAGATCGTCCATCCCGGCGGCCGGGAACATCAACCCGTCCGACGGCGGCGTCAGGCCCGTGGCATTGGCGATGGCCGCCATTTCCAGGGCCGATTTGGTGCCGTCGAGGAAGCTGTTGAACATCTGACTGTTCATCCCGGCGGCGGCGGCCTGTTCGGCGGTCAGGCCGTAATGGTCCCAGACCGTGTCCGGCGTCGAAGCATGATAGGACGGCAGGTATTTGGTGCCCTTGCCCGCCGCGACGACGTCGAAGCCCGTGGCCCGCGCCCATTCGACCAGCTCACAGGTCAGGGCCGGCTGATCGCCGTAGGCCATGGAATAGACGACCCCCGCCTTGCGGGCCTCCTCGGCCAGCAGGCCGCCGGCCAGCACGTCGGCCTCGACGTTGACCATGACGATGTGCAGGCCGTTGCGGATCGCTTCGCGGGCGTGGACCAGGCCGACCACAGGATTGCCCGTGGCCTCGACCACCACGTCGACCCCACCGGCGGCCATCATGGCCATCGAGTCATCGACGAACCGGGTCTTTTCGATCAGATCGTCCGGCCAGCCGACGGTGCGGCAGGATTCCTTGGCCCGCGCCGGGTCCAGGTCGGCGATCACCGCGACCTCCAACCCCGGCGTGGTCGGCACCTGCGACAGGAACATGGAACCGAATTTGCCGGCCCCGATCAGGCCGACGCGAACGGGATCGCCCGCCGCCGCGCGGGAGGCAAGCTCTTGATAAATATACATATTGCTTACTCCGCGGCTTGTTGGGCGTTGGCCACCAATTCGTCCAGGCAATCGTCGGCCAGGGCCTCGATCGGCGTGAAATCGCGATGGGCGATCCACTCCGCGCGCTTGAACTGGCGAATGTGGTTATCGACATGGCAGAGCGACAGATAGACGATGGTCCGCCCGAACGGCGAGATGTTGGGCGGGCTGGCATGGACCAGCAGCGACGAGAACATCAGCATGCTGCCCGCCGGGCCGGTCGGCGCGACGCAACCGCCCTGCGCCGCCAGTTCGGAGACTTTCTCACGGTCCAGCGTCCAGAGCGGATAACTGGTGGTTTCCAGGTCATGCCCGGCCTCGACCACGCCCAGCTTATGGCTGCCCGGAATGAACAGCAGCGGGCCGTTGGCGGCGGTCACGTCGTCCAGAAACACGGCGATGTTCATGGCGCGCGGCTCCGGCATGTCGTCGTCGCGTTTCCAGGTGCCGTAATCCTGATGCCATTGCCAGACGTCGCCGTCGAAGGCCGCCTTGGCGTTGACCTTGTACTGATGCATGTAGACCTTGCCGTCCAGAACCTGTTCGACCGGCTCGATCATGCGCGGATGGGCGCCCAGGCGGCGGAAACCTTCGTTGTACTTATGGGCCGCGAAGGCCGTGCGGGCGATGCCGTTGGATTCCCGCCAGACCTCTTCACGGTCCAGGGCATAGACGGCTTCGGCCTCCTGTTTCAGCATGGCCGCTTCTTCCGGCGTGAATTTGCCGGGGAAGAACAGGTAGCCGTCTTCGTCGAAGCGTTTGAGCTCTTCGTTCGTCAGTTTCATGAATGATCCTCCAAGGTTGGCTGCGCGGCGTTTGCGGGCGCTTGCCCGGCTTCCCGCGTCTTGTTGTTCAGGTTTCGGTTAATCGGCGATAGGTGGCGGCACCGGCGGCATCGACGTGACGGGCGGCAAGATCGCCGGCGCGGTCGGCATCGCCGGAAATCACGGCGGCGGTAATGGCCCGGTGGTCGGACCAGATCGTGTCGTGGCGGCTGGCGTCTTCCAGCACGACCCGCATGGCGCGGACCATGTGGGGCCAGGCGCCTTCGGCGGTCGAAGCGATCTCGGGATTGCCGGACAGATCGTAGAGGGCGCGATGAAAAGCGACATCGGCCTCCACCAACGCGGCAAGGTCGCCCTTCGCGGTCGCGGCCTCGCCGTCGGCGATGATGGCGTTCAGCACATCACCGCGAGTGTCTGCCGTATCCGGGTTGAGCGCCGCCAGACGGGCCGCCAGGCGATCCAGGGCGCTGCGCACCTGATAAAGATCGCGCAGACGGTCGGCATCCAAGGGTGCGACCATCTGGCCCTTGCGGCCGCGCTCCACAATCAGCCCTTCGCGTTTCAACAGGACCAGGGCGCGGCTCACGGGCTGGCGGCTGACGCCCAGGCGTTCAGCCATTTCTTCCTGACCGATCGGGGTCAGCGGCGGCAATTCGCCCGACAGTATCGCCGCGCGAATGGCCCCATGCGCCTCCATGGTCAGATCTTGCTTAACAGCGATCTGCTTCACTTGTTATACCTCATTGTTTTTTATTCATTTTTTAATTTGTGAATTCAGAATTCAACAAAAGGTGCGGCAAAACCCTTTCCCTGTCAAGGAATCACCACCGGGTAGAAAACGGGACAGGGCGTCGACCGCGGGGCCCTAGCCGTTTGGACAGATTTTCAGACCAATCAACAAAGGGTATCAAATGCGCCTTCCATGAACGCGGCGCCCCAACCTGCCCCCGCCGCAGATCATTTCGAAATTCGAGAGCGATTGAAGCGACATGCCAGCCACCGACGGTGACCCCTGCCTGGAAAACGCTCTGACGGGCATGAAAACCCGCAAGGTTATGGACTATTGGAAAGCCCGGGCTGGTGCGGCCCCGGCACCGGATTGGCCGTCGTTCAAACTGATGGACCTGTATCAAGAAGCCCCGATCATGCTGGTGCTCGATAAGCTACCGGGCGTGGGTGTGATCGATTACCGCTACCGGTTCGTCGGCACCCAGATCGTCCAATACCGTTGGAAGCTGCCGGTTCCGGATCATACGGGCCTGACTTATTTCGAAGCCCGCCATCAATACGATTTCAAGGATGTGAAGGACGCCTATGATCGCAGCGCAACCGAATGCCGGCCCGGGGTCATGCTGCGAAACTTCGACGCCTTCGACGCCTCGGGCACCCATGAACGCCTGATCCTGCCGCTGATCGGCGGCGATGGCGCGGTCGACAAGCTGGTCGTGGTGGTCGAACGCATCAACGAAGTGATCAAGCAGCGGCGCAACGAAGGCACCTCTCTCTGACCGGCGAGGCCGGGTCAACTCCGGTGATATTTGGCCAAAAACGCCTCGTGATCCCGCTGATAGCCTTTGTATCGGCGGACCAGAAACAGGTTCCGCCCCAAGGTCATCGGAGAAATGAAGGCGATCAGCATGGCCAGCAGGGATACAACCCAATGCAGATCGCGCCAGTTGAAACCGTTGTCCGCCGCCGCCCCTTGCCCACAGGGCCTGAGTCCCTGATCCCGAAGCTCGGCCATCCGTTCGGTGTAATTCGGCGTGTCCAGGGGTAGAGAGACGCAGGCGGCTTCGCGGCGTTCGTCCATCAACCCCATCGACGCAGCGGTCAGCCACGCGACGGCCAAGGCGAAGAAAATCGCCGAAACCCAGGCCAACCCCTTTGCCATGGCGAGTTGATCGTCGATCCATTGTTCCTGGCCCGGCGACAGAACCAGCCGCAGGTTTTCGTCCCGGATTCCCCGGCCGGTGTCAGTCCCGGTCAAGAATGCCCTCGTAGGCACGCGCCCGGCCAACGGCGGTCTTGTAGATCGGCTGCCGGACCTGCCAATTCGACGCGGTCAGCACGGCGTTGCCCGAATTGTGGAAATCCAGGCAAGCCGCGTCCCACTCCAGGCCGATGAAGTCGATCAACGCCCGGCTCTGCCCTTCCTGATCGGCAACGATCTCTTCGTAGTGGACCGTGTGGACGGGTAGATCAAGAACGTCCCGCCAATGGTCCATGACGCGGGCCTGCGCGGCCTGCATCCGGGCGATATCGGCCAAATCCGTGGACCAGGCGAGGCCCTGCGCGAAGTTGGTGAAATAACAGCTGAGCGCCGTGTCCTTGTCGTCGCGCAGGCATTGCACGACGCGGGCGCCCGGCATCAGAATCTGCGCGAGGCCCAGGAGGAAGATGTTGAACGGCGTCTTGTCGACGATGCGCAGGGCGTCTTCCCGCCCGGCCCGAAGACGTTTCAGGTAGTCCGCCGCCAGGTCGCCGGTCCGCGCCGCATTCAAACCCGCCAGACCATTCGGCAGATCGGGGAGAAGACGTGACAAGGCATCCAATTCCCCGGCCCCGGCTCCCCCGGGGTGGCTGGAGATGATCTGTTCGACCAGGGTCGTGCCCGACCGCGGCATGCCGACGACCAGAACGGGCGCGTCGTCGGCGACGCCCCACTCCCTTGCCTGCGCCAGGAAATCCCGGTCCATCGCCTCGACGACTCCATCGCCCCAGGCGTCCAGCCGTCCCGCGTCGAACCCCTGCCCGGCCCCTTCCAGCAGGCGGCGGCGCATGCCGTTGGCGCGGTGGAAAACCTCGATCGCGCCCGCCGTCTCGCCGCGCCGGTCGCGGGCGGCGCCCAAGGCGAACATCAGTTGCGCCGTCTGATCGTTCTCGGGCGCGGTTTCCAACAGGGCGTCCAACTGCGCTTCGTGTTCTTCGGTCAGCGCCCCGGCGGCCGCCAGATTGACCCAAGCATCACCCAGCCCCTGATGCGCCTCGACGGCCTTGAGAAACGCGTCTTCGGCGCCTTCCGTGTCGCCCTTTGCGAGCAAGACCGTACCCAGGCCGGACCAGGCCCCGGCAAAGCGGTCGAACCGCTCCACTGTGTCGCGGTAGGCGGCCTCGGCCTCGGCCAGGTCGCCGGACTTGAACAAAGCCCCCGCCAGATTGGCCCGCGCCTCCAGATATCCGTCACGGTGGCTCAACGCCGCGCGGAAGGCGTCGATCGCGCCCGCGATATCGCCCGCCGCCATCAGAACGTTGCCCAACGCGTTGTAGCCTTCTGGATAATCGGGTTTCAGGGCGATCGCCTGGCGGCAACAGGCTTCCGCCCCGGCAAGGTCCCCCATGCGCCGCAGCACGACGCCCAGGTTACCGGGCGCCATGGGATTCGTCGGGTCGATCTCGGCGGCGCGGCGATAGGTCTCCGCCGCGCCCGCCAAATCGCCCTTGCGGAACAGCAGGTTGCCCAGGTTGACATGGGCTTCCAGATGGTTGGGGTCCAATTCGACGGCGCGGCGTCCGCAGGCCTCGGCCTCGTCGATGCGGTCCTGCAGTTCCATCGCGACGGCCAGGTTGTTGTAGGCCTCGGCATTGTCGGGGCGCAGTTCCAGAACATGGCGGGATGCCGCCTCGGCCTCGGCACCGCGGCCGCAAAGGTTCAGCACGGCGGCCAGATTGGCATGGATCGCCGGATCCTCGCCGTCGACCATGGAGGCCGCGACAAGGTGGTCCGCCGCCTGCTCCAAACGCCCGGTCTGGTATTCGATCAGGCCCAGCAGATGCAAGGCCTCGACCTCGCGCGGGCGGTCGGTCAGAACCTTGGTGAACGCGTCCTCGGCCTCGGCGTACCGGCCTTCGCGGTAGGCCCGCACCCCGGCGGTCAGGCGCGCGCGGGTCTGCGGCGACGGCTTGTCGGCGGCTTCGGCGAGTTTCTTCTGCCGGCGGCGTTCCTGTCTGTTCACTCTGGCGGTCTCCCCGGGGGCGCCCGCTGATGGCGGCGGGCCGGTAGATGCGCGCCCGTCCGGCCTTCGCGGCCGGTTCGGGCGTTAAGGAAAACGGCCCGGCCGGTGGTTCGACCGGGCCCAAGGATTGGGAGGGAGAATAGTGATCGCGGCAGGCCCTGCCAAGCGGCGAGACTGGGATCGGATCGAAGCCGCCGCCTGGGAGGACATCTTGCGGGCGTCGGCATTCGATATACTGGTATATGGTATACCAGTCCTGCGGGTTTGGCAAGGACACCATCATCTGGCGGCCGGTCCCGGCCCGGTTCGAGTTACCCCCGGAAAAGTCCATTTTCATCCTCCTGGGCGGCTTGCGGGGCCTGAGCGAACGGGCTAAACGGAGAGGCATCAACTCGCCGCACGCGGTCGCCTGCCGGACCGCTGCCCCGCCCCGCCCTTCGGCGCCCAGCACAACAACGAGGCCCTCCATGACCCCCGCACAGGAAACCGCCAAACTGCTGCTCGACATCAAGGCCGTGAATTTCCGGCCCCAGGAGCCCTATAAGCTGACCTCCGGCTGGGCCAGCCCGGTTTACATCGACTGCCGCTGGGTGATCTCGTTCACCGAGGCGCGCCGCCGGATCATCGAATTGGGTGTCGAGATGCTGCGCCGTGATGCCGGCCTGGACAGCGTCGATGCCGTCGCCGGCGGCGAAACCGCGGGCATCCCCTACGCCGCCTGGATTTCCGAGGCCGCCTCCAAACCCATGCTCTACGTCCGCAAGAAGCCCAAGGGCTTTGGCCGCGACGCCCAGATCGAAGGCAACCTGGTCGAGGGATCGAAGGTCCTGCTGGTCGAGGATCTGGCCTCGGACGGTGCGTCGAAGCTGAATTTCGTCAATGCGCTGCGCGGCGCCGGGGCCGAGGTCTCGGACGCCTTTGTCGTGTTCTTCTACGGCGTGTTCAAAGGGGCGCTGGAAAGCCTGGAAAAAGAAGGCGTCACCCTGCGCTATCTCGCGACCTGGAAAGATGTCTTGCAGGTCGCCGAGGAAGGCGGATACTTCGATGAAGCCGCCATCGCCGGGGTGCGCGAATTCCTCGACGATCCGGAGAAATGGTCCCTTGCCCACGGTGGCCGGGGATACGAAGACTAGCGATTGGACTGAAGGAGCACGCATGCGCCCGGCCGGACCCGTTTCGATCTCGATCCTCGCCGCCGTCCTGCTTCTGCTCTGCGCCGTCTGGCCTGCCCAGGCCAAAGACCGTGATCAGTTGACCATCGGCATCACGCAGTATCCGTCGACCTTCCATCCGAACATCGACAGCATGCTGGCGAAGTCCTACATCCTGGGCTTCACGCGGCGGCCGTTCACCGTCCACGACCAGGACTGGCAGTTGGTCTGCATGCTCTGCACCAAGCTGCCGACCATCGAAAACGGCCTGGCCGTACCGGAAACGGCACCGAACGGCAAGAAAGGCATCGCCGTCACCTACACCATCCGGCCCGACGCGGTCTGGGGCGACGGCAAGCCGATCACCACCAAGGACGTGCTGTTCACCTGGCGCATGGGCCGCCAGGGCCAGACCGGCATCCTGCCGATCGAGTTCTACCGCTCCGCCTACAAGGTCGAGGCCAAGGACGACAAGACCTTCACCATCCATTTCGACAAGCTGACCTTCGATTACAACGCGATCAATTCCTTCGATCTGGTGCCCGCCCATGTCGATCAGGTGAACTTCGACGCCGACCCGGTGAACTACAAGAACAAGACCGCGTTCGATACCGATACGACCAACGAGGCCCTTTATTTCGGCCCCTACGTGATTTCCGAGACGGAGCGCGGCAGCTACGTCGTCCTTGAACGGAATCCGAAATGGTGGGGCGAACCCGGGCCGTTCAAGCGCATCGTTGTCAAGATCATCCCCAATACGGCGGCGCTGGAGGCGAACCTGCTGTCCGGCAATATCGACATGATCGCGGGCGAACTGGGCTTCACCGTGGATCAGGCGCTGCGCTTCGAAAAGCGCCACGGCAAATCGTTTCAGGTTCTTTACAAACCGGGCCTGATCTACGAGCACATCGACCTCAACATGGACAATCCGCTGCTCAAGAACCGCGATCTCCGCCATGCGCTGATCTATGCCATCGACCGCGACGCCATTTCCAAGCAGCTGTTCGGCGGCCGCCAGCCGGTCGCCCAATCGGCGGTCAATCCGCTGGACTGGGTCTATGCGGACGACGTCAAACATTACACCTACGATCCGAAGAAAGCCTTGGAACTGATTGTAAACGCAGGATTTACAAAGCTCGAAAAAGGTATTCGTCATCACAAGGACACGGGCGAGGCACTGCGCTTCGAATTCATGACGACGGCGGGATCGAAGGTCCGCGAACTGGTGCAGCAGGTCCTGCAAAGCCAGTGGAAAGCCGTCGGCGTCGACGTGCGGATCAAGAACGAACCGGCCCGCGTCTATTTCGGCCAGACGGTGACCCAGCGCAAGTTCACGGGCCTTGCCATGTACGCCTGGCTATCGGCGCCGGAAAGCGTGCCGCGCGGCACTCTGCATTCCGCCCATATCCCGACGGAAACCAACGGCTGGGCCGGACAGAACTATCCCGGTTTCAACAACGCCGAAATGGACGCGTTGATCGAGAAGATCGAGGTCGAATTGGACAAGCCCAAGCGCAAGGCGATGTGGAAGCGGTTGCAGGAGATCTATGTCGAAGAACTGCCGGTCATTCCGCTCTACTTCCGGGCCGAAGCCTATATCATGCCGAAATGGCTGGGCGGCGTGAAACCGACGGGCCATCAGTATCCGACCAGCCTCTGGGTTGAGGAATGGCAAGCCAAATAGCCGTTTCGCCCCTTGACCGGTCGGGCTAGGCTCCGCTCATGCTGCGCTTTTTGGGGGAACGCCTGATCCAGTCCGCCGCCGTCCTGGCGGTCATGTCCTTCGTGATCTTCGCGCTGATCGGCCTGATGCCCGGCGACCCTGTGGATCTGATGATTTCCGCCGACCCGGACCTGACCTCGGCGGATATCGAGAAACTTCGGGAAATCTACGGCCTCGACCGCCCCGTCGTCGAACGCTACGGCAACTGGCTTTGGGCGGCGCTGCAGGGCGATTTCGGCTTCTCCCGCCTGTTCGCCCGGCCGGTGTTCGAAGTGCTGATCCCGGCCCTCGGCCATACCCTGGCGCTGCTCGGTATTTCCCTGACCTTGGCGCTCTGCATCGGCCTGCCGCTGGGCATCTGGGCGGCGGTGAAGCCCTATTCCGTTCGCGATTACGCCGTGAACCTGTTCGCCTTCGCGGGCATCTCCGTGCCGTCGTTCTGGCTCGGCCTGTTGCTGATCATCCTGTTCGCGGTGATCCTGGGCGTCCTGCCGGCGGGCGGCCTGGGCACGCCGGGCGGCGACGGCGGCTGGGCGGACAAACTGATCTATCTGGTCCTTCCGGCGGCCAGCCTGACGCTGGCCAGCGTCGGCGGCCACACCCGATACATGCGGGCGAGCATGCTGGAAACCCTGCGCCAGGACTACATCCGCACCGCCCGCGCCAAGGGCCTGACCGAACGGCGCGTCGTGCTGGGCCATGCGCTGCGCAACGCCCTGATCCCGGTGACGACGATCGTCGCCTTGGATTTCGGGTTCCTGTTCTCAGGCGCGCTGATCACGGAAACGATTTTTGCCTACCCGGGCATGGGCAAACTGACCTACGACGCGGTCATGGGGAACGACTTCAACCTGGCCCTGGTCGCCCTCTTGCTGGCGACCCTGGTGACCCTGGTCGGCAATATCCTGGCTGATCTCGCCTATGCCTGGCTGGACCCGCGCATCGGCTTCGAAGGCAAAAACCAGTGACCGCCGCCATCATTAAACCTGCGACGCCGTTGTCCCTGGTCACGCGGCGGTTTCTGCGCCACCGGCTTGCCGTCGCCAGCGCCGCTTTGTTGGCGGTTCTGGCCCTGCTTTCCCTCGCAGCACCCCTGTTCGAAAGCTGGCTCGGCCTGGACGCCAACACGGTCGATCTGTTCAACCGCTTCGCGCCGCCCAGCGCCGACCATCCGCTGGGCACGGACGAGGCCGGGCGCGATGTGCTGCTGCGCCTGCTCTACGGCGGGCGGGTGTCGCTGTTCGTCGGTATTTCGGCGGCGCTGACGGCGGCGATCCTGGGCACGACCATCGGCCTGCTGTCGGGCTATTTCGGCGGCGCGCTGGACGCGATCTTCATGCGCTTCACCGACGGTGTCATCGCCCTGCCCTTGCTACCGCTGCTGATCGTTCTGGCGGCGCTTGATCTGGAAAAGCTCGGGTTTTCCGCCGCCGCCGCGCAATCGGAAGGCGCCAGTCTCTACCGCATCGTCGTTATCGTCGCATTGGTCGGCTGGACGACGGTGGCGCGGCTTGTCCGGGCGACGGCGCTGTCCTTGCGCGAACGGCAATTCGTCCTGGCGGCCAAGGCCCAAGGCGCCTCTGCCGCCCGCATCATGGCCGTGCATATCCTGCCCAACCTGGCCTCGCCAATCATCGTCGCGACGACGCTGTCGGTCGGCAACGTGATCCTGCTGGAATCGGTGCTGAGCTTCCTGGGCCTCGGCATCCAGCCGCCGCTGCCCAGCTGGGGCAACCTGCTGACCAATGCGCAGGAGCTGATCTGGGACGCCCCGGCGCTGGCCGTCTATCCGGGTCTCGCCATCTTCGTCACGGTGATCGCTTTCAATTTCGTCGGCGACGGACTGCAGGACGCGCTCGACCCCCGCTCGCTGGAACGCGGCAAGCGGTAGACGCTAACGCCCGCCCGTCACCGCCGCGCGATGGCGCTGGAACGCGGGCTCCAACGCCAGGGCCGCCAATCCCGCCCCGATCCACATGCACAGCAGCGCCACCCAGGCCGTCAGCGCCAGGACCGAGCCACCGGTGATCCCGGCCCCCACGGCACAGCCGCCCGCCAGCATGCCGCCGAAGCCCATCAGCACGGCGCCGATCAGGTAGCGGACCGTCCCTGTCTGCACGTCGAAGGTCTGGATTTCGAACTCGCCCGCCGTCACCGCCGACAGGAACGAGCCCAGGAACACACCCGGCACCAGTGCGATGCCGAAGTTCAGTTCCATGACCGGCGAGGTGATCAGCGTCATCAGGGTATCCGCCGACGGCCCGGTGAAGGTCACGCTGCCGACCGGCACGATATCGAAGGACGCCCGCGACAGGGCCGAGGTGAAGGCCCAGCCAAGCGCCACCGCCAGCCCGACACCGAACCCCATCATCGCCACCGGCAGACGCACGTCCTTGCGCCGCGCGAACCAGACCGCCGCAACAATGAACGCCAGCCCCAGGACCAGCCCCGCCCCCGTCGGCAGGTGCAGCATCAGATTGCGGTCGAAGGCCGGAATGACCCAAAGGCTCGAAAGCTTGACCCGCAGCGGCGACAGCGCGCCGGACAGGCTGGCCTGCGCCGCGACGGTCACGATCAGGCCGGAAATCAGCGCCCGCACGTTGCCCGTCGCCGACAGGACCAGCACCCGGCTGGCGCAGCCCCGGCAAAGGATCATGCCGACGCCGAACAGCAACCCGCCGATAATCGCGCCGGACAGCGTACCCGGCGTCTCCAACTGGCGGATGCCCTGGATGGGCAGATAGCCCGCCAGCATCAAGCCCTGTACCGACGCCAGGGCGGCGCCGAAAACCAATAGCCAGACAGCGAACTTCTCACCCAGCGCCCCCCGCCAGAACTCGATGCAGGCAGAGCGCAGACAGAACCGGCTTTTCTGCGCACAGAAACCGAACAGCAGACCGACGATAAACCCGCCCAGGGCGAGCTTCTGCGCATCGGTCAACAGGTCGCTGGCAAGCCAATCGGTCACGGGCCTCAATCCTTTTCACAAGGCGAATACCGGAAAAGTCTCCCCCACGGGCGCGGCCCGCACCATGACATTGATCAAACGGTCTATAAACTTTGAATGTGTTTCTCACTCCGCGTAATCTGGCGAAAACATCACCCGGGAGACATTCCTATGCGTTTCATCCGAACTTTTGCCCCCGCCGCCCTGATCGCGCTGGCCCTGGGCCTGTTTCTGGCACCCACCGCGATCGCCGAGGAAGTCCGCCTCAAGCAAGGGGATCTAACCCTCAACGCCCAACTGGACATGGCCGACGGCAAGACGTTGAAAGACGGCCTGGTCCTGGTCGTTCACGGCACCCTCGCCCATAACGACATGGACACCCTGAACAACCTGAGGACCATTCTGAACGACCGGGGCCTGAACACGCTGGCGATCAATCTGTCGCTTGCGATCGACGACCGCCACGGCATGTACGACTGCGCGACGCCGCATCGGCATCATCACTTGGATGCGCTGGAAGAAATCGCCCACTGGATGGATTGGCTGAAGGATCAGGGCGCCGGCCCGGTCGTCCTGTTCGGCCATTCGCGGGGCGGAAATCAATCCGCCCGCTTCGCCGCCGAACGGGGTCATGCCCTACTGTCCAAGCTCGTCCTGCTGGCGCCGGCGACCTGGGATGCGGACAAGGCCGCCGCCGGGTTCGAAAAAACGCATGGCCGCCCGCTCGCCCAGGAATTGGGCAAGGCGGAATCCCTGGTCAAATCCGGCAAGAGTGCGCAAATGATGCCGAAGATGGGCCTGCTCTACTGCCCCGGCGCTGACGTCATGGCCGGCTCCTTCGTCAGCTACTATCGCCCCGACCCCCGGTTCAACACGCCCGCGATCCTGGGTGAGATCAAGGTCCCGGTTCTGGTCATGGCCGGGTCGGAAGACAACGTGGTCAGCGACCTACCCCAACGGATGGAAGGCAAGGCCGACGGCAAACGCGTCACCTTTGATGTGATCGACGGCGCGGGTCATTTCTTCCTCGACCTGTTCGCCGAGGACGTGGCCGACCGGATCGAGGATTTCCTCGCCGAGGGCTGACCCGCCGCCTCTGCCTGTGCTTTCCTGCCCCTAGTGGGACATCACCACGGGCACGGTCTGGCTCGACAGCACCACGTTGGTTACTCCGCCGAGCAAAAGCTCGGACCAGCGGGCATGGCCGTAAGCCCCCATAACCATCATGTCGGCCGACATGTCGGCGGCGCGGGACAGCAGCATATTGCCCGCGTCCATGTCGGTCGTGGTGACATGATCGGCCTCGACCGTGACGCCGTGGCGCGCCAGGTGGGCCGCGATATCGGCGCCCGGGTCGCGTTTTTCGCCCGGCACGGTGGACGGATTGACGACCATCACCTTGACCTGGTCGGCGGCCTGCAACAGCGGCATGGCTTCATGCACGGCGCGCGACGCCAACGGGCTTTCATCCCAGGCGACCAGGATGCGTTTGCCCGCCAGATCGCCCTTGTAGCCGAACGGCAGCACCATCACCGGCCTCCCGGCGGTCAGGATCAGGCGGTCCGGCAGATCCCGATCGCCGTCGAACAGGCTCTGGTCCGGGTCCGGCTGGCTGACCACGGTCAGATCAGCGTAGCGGCAGTGGAAGCCGAGCACCCGACCGGCATCGCCGTCCTGCGCCCGCCATTCCACGGAAACGCCGGCATTGGCCGTGGCTTCCTTGAACTGGGCCTCGGCACGTTCCGCCGCTTCCTTGGCGGCGGCATGCTGCGCCTCGATCACTTCGACGCTGATCTGGGCTTCGGCATAGGTCGGAATATAGGGGCGCGGGATGGCGTAGACACCGATCAGGTGCGCGCCCTGCGCCTCTGCCAGGGCCAGCGCGGCCTTCAACCGGCGTTCCGACTCCGCATTCAAATCCACATGGACGACGATATCTTTAAGCGCCATTTTCTCCTCCCGAATTGGCATGGTCTGCCATAGATGTAGGCCCTAACACCCGCGAACGACATGACATGCGTCAAGCGGCGGAAAAGAATCTCGTCTTCCCCGTTGCGGCCAGGGCCCGCCGTGCAGCAAACTGCCGCCCGCTACTTCATCGATCAGGAACGCCCCATGACCGCCTCGACCCCCGCCCCCGGAAATTCCCCCGCCAGCCGCGATATCGCCTATCACGTCCACGGTTACACGAACCTCGCCAAGCACGAACAGGTCGGGCCACAGATCGTCACGCGCGGCAAGGGCATCCACGTCTATGACGACGCGGGCAAGGAATACATCGAAGGGCTGGCCGGTCTTTGGGCCGTCTCATTGGGATTCAGCGAGCAGCGCCTGATTGACGCCGCAACGCGCGAGCTGTCGCGCCTGCCCAATTATCACGGCTTCGCGCATAAGACGCCGGATGTGACCATCGACCTGGCGGAAAAGATCCTGGCGACGGCGCCGGTGCCCATGTCCAAGGTGCTGTTCGCCAATTCGGGCTCGGAAGCCATCGATCTGGCGGTCAAGCTGATCTGGTACGTCAACAACGCCCGCGGGCGTCCCGAAAAGAAGAAGCTGATCGCCCGCAAGAAGGGCTATCACGGCGTCACCGTGGCGGGCGCGAGCCTGACCGGCCTGCCCCACCTGCACGGCGATTTCGACCTGCCGATCTCTGGCGTGCTGCACACGGACTGCCCGCATTATTACCGCTTCGGCGAGGACGGCGAGAGCGAAGAGGCCTTCGCCACACGCTGCGCCGAGAACCTGGAAAAAATGATCCTGGACGAAGGGCCCGAAACCATCGCCGCCTTCTTCGCCGAACCGGTCATGGGGGCCGGCGGCGTGATCGTGCCGCCCGCGACCTATTACGAGAAAATCCAGGCCGTGCTCAAACGCCATGACATCCTGTTCGTCGCGGACGAAGTGATTTGCGGGTTCTGCCGCACGGGGAGCATGTGGGGCACCACGACCTTCGACCTGAAACCGGACATGATGACGATGGCCAAGGCCCTGACCTCGGGCTACATCCCCATGTCGGCGTTGATGATTTCCGAAGAAATCTACCGGGACCTGGTCAAGCAGAGCGAAGCCTTCGGCGTGTTCGGCCACGGATCGACCTATGCCGGTCATCCGGTCGCCGCCGCCGTCGCCGTCGAGACCCTGACGATCTACGAGGAACGCGACATGGTCGGCCATGTCCGTGGCGTGTCGCCCGTGATGCAGGACGGCCTGCGGTCGTTCCGCGACCGGCCGCTGGTCGGCGAGGTTCGGGGCGTCGGCATGATCGGCGCCATCGAACTGGTCCAGGACAAGGACACCAAGGCGCCCTGGCCCAAGGAAACGGCCATCGGCGCCAAGTGTCAGGAATATTGCTACGAAGAAGGCTTGGTGCTGCGCGCCGTCGGCGACTCCATCGCCTTCTGTCCGCCGTTGATCGCCACGGCCGAGGACGTGAACGAGATTCTTACCCGTTTCGACACCGCCTTGAAAAAGACGGAAAACTGGGCCAAATCACAGGGATCGTGACCGGCCCGGGCCGGACGGTTTCCACCGCTGGACAGCGGGCCATCCTGTCCATACTATTGCGACTCGTTCGCAATTACGATTTCGTGCAGACGCCCACCCCAACAACCTGGTGAAAGTTCCGACGCCGTGTACGCCGACAATACCCTGACCCCCCGCGAAGCCGTGCGCCTTTGTGCGCTGGGCACGCTGGCATCCGGACCGCTGCGCTACAGCGATCTGGCCGGGGAAATCCGGCATTTCACCAGCCATATCCTGGGACCGTCGCTGGACGTCATGGGGACTTCCATCGAACTCCTGAAATACGAAGGTTTGGTCACCGCCCCCGAAGGCAAGGGGCTGGAAGACAACGCTGTCCTGACGATCACCGACGCCGGGCGCGAAGAATTGTCGACCCTGTTGACGGCGCGCATCCGGGCGCAATCCAACGACATGAACAAGCTGATCATGGCGTTGAAATTCCGGTTCCTGCATCTGTTGGATAAGGACGATCAGCTGGATCAGATCGACCTGCTGCTGGAGGCCGCCGAGGGCGAGGTCGCCCGCATGCAAAGCCTGCGGAACCACCACACCACCGATCCGGGGTTGCTGGGCGTCTGGCTGGACTACGATATCGATGCCCTGGAACAGCGCGTGCGCTGGCTCAACGACCTCGCCGACAGGTTGGAAGCCGAGGGCACCTAAGTTCCGTAGGCCCTTTGCAAACGATCGATTGAAATTCGATTGAAGGTTGTCCGGCGCGCGCCCGTCGGATCAATCGCCGTGACCGGCGGCCTTGACCTTTTCCGCGACCTTGCCGAGGCCGTCCAGGACCATCCGCCCCGCTTCGCCGCCGTCACCCGCCAGACGCCCGGTGATGACGGCGCGCATGGATTTGTAGCAAAGCTGCATCAGATCGACGTCTTCCTGGGTAATGGCGCCGTCCATATTTTCGATATAGCGGCACATCAGGGCGCCGATCTCCGTCATCAGATGATAGCCGAAGCTGCCGCCCTGGCCCTTGATGTCATGGGCCGCGCGGTAAATGACATCGATCCGTTCCTGTGTGTCGGGTGCCCCGGGAGCCAAAGCCGCAAGCTCGCCTTCCAGCTTCGCAAGATCCGTCTCCACCCAATCCAGATAGCTCTCGGTCATCTTTTCGATGACCGCCTCGGCGCGGGCCAATCGGGCCGGATCGACGGCACCGGGCCCACCCATGGATACCTTGGATTTAAGTTTGTTCGGCGGATTGATGATCTGTGGTTTCGCCATCGTATTCCCAGGCCGGTTTTCACCGTGTTATCGCGCGTATTTATGCGAATTTTTCCGGCACGTTCGGCTGAGCCTACATGTCCGAAGCATGATAGAGCAAGGTCGCCATGGCTCTTCACCATCGGCGATCGAGTCTGATTTTGCGCCCAGCCCGGTTTTCCGGGCTTTTGCGAAGTTCACAATTTTGACAACGGTCCCGCCGACCGCCGTCAAATCAGCCCCAGGTTGCGCAATTCGTCGGCCATTTCCGGCGGCAGCTCCACGGCCTGACGGCCTGCCTCATCCAGGTCCGGCGGCGCATCGGCGGCGGTCAGATAGCGCCAACCCTGGAAGGCTCGCGAATCCCTGGGGCGCACGGGTATCAGCGCCGGGTCCAGGACCAGGCCGCAGGCCGGCTGGCCCCGGCCGTTGACCGTTTCATCGAAACCGAGCAACCGTTGCCGGCACCGAACCGCCCGCTTGATCACCCAATAGATCGACCCTCCGTCGAGCAGTTCCTTTGCCCGCCGGGGCCACATGCGGGTGATGTGATAGAGCTTCGGCTCCTGCCCCGCCTGCCGCCGCGCATCCAGGCGCGCCTGTTGCAACTGCGCCAGATGGTCGATGCTTTCGACACCGACGGAAAGCTTGATCAGATGCAGGGTCATGGAAGAGGCTCGAAAAGGCTGACCGGCGCGCACGGCACCGCCATGGATGATGCGGTCCACCATATCAGGAAACGACGGACGGAAAAGAACCACAGGTGCCGGGTTACCCACAGGATATCCCGATCCGGGACAGGATCAGCCGCCGGCTTTTGCCTGCTGCGGCGTCTGATAGGCATAGGCCTCGCGGCGGCGGTCCAATCCCGGATAGCGCATCGGGCGGCGACGCCGGTCGGGGCCGTAGAAATCGTCGGTCTGCACGAACGCGCGCGGGTTTTCGATGATGTTCATGAACCGCTGATAAACCATTTGGGTCGAGATCGGCTTGGCGAGGAACTCGTTCACCCCGGCATCGCGGGCGCCGACAATCAGTTCCTTCGACGTCTCGCCCGAGACCATGATGATCGGCACGTGGCGGTCGGCCGGCGTCTTCCCGGCGCGGATCATCCGCGTCAACTCAGTCCCGTCTATGGGGTCCATCAGGTTATCGACCAACAGCAGGTCGGCTTCGTACTCCTGCAGGAAATCAATGGCTTCCTGTCCGTTCGCCACCATTTGGAAATCGGCGACGTTCAGTTCGTAAAGCACCTGCCCCAAAAGCTTGCGCATGGGCGCATAGTCTTCCGCGACCAGAACTTTAACATTGGATAGATCGTAGTCAGCCATGGCGAGACGCTCCCCGTACTGTTCCGTTGCCCTTGGCTATTTCCTCACCCAGTTCGGTGTTCTTTTCTCCAGAAAGGCCGCCAGGCCTTCCCGCCCCTCGCTGGACGCCCGAACGCGGGCAATATGGCCCGCCGTCTGCGCCATGAGGGCTTCGTCGCGTTCGTGCCCCACCACGTAACGCACCAGGTTCTTGACCTCGGCCATGGCCTTCGGCCCGTTGTTCTTGAGAATTTCCGCGAACTCCAGGGCCCGCGGCAACACCTGCCCCTGGTCCACGACCTCAGTGATCAGGCCGATCTCGGCCGCCCGATCCGCACCGAACCGCTCGCCGGTCAGCATGTAGCGCGTCGCTTGACGCGGCCCCATGGCGGAAACCACGTACGGCCCGACGGCGGCGGGCAGGACGCCGAGTTTCACCTCCGTCAGGGCGAATTCCGCCTCGCGCGCGGCGACCGCGATGTCGCAGGCGGCGATCAGGCCGACGCCCCCGCCGAAGGCCGATCCCTGAACCGCGGCGATCGTCGGCTTGCGCAGGCTGGCCAGGGTGAACATCAGGCCCGCCAATGCCTTGGCGTCCTCCAGGTTCTCCTCTTGGCCATATTCGGCCATGCGCTTCATCCAATTGACGTTGGCGCCGGCGGAGAAACTCTTTCCCTTGGCGGCGAGCACCACCGCCCGCACGACCGTATCCCGGCCCAAGCCTTGGAACTCGCGGGTCAGGCGGTTGATCAGGTCGTCATCGAAGGCGTTGTGAATCTCCGGCCGCTGAAGCGTAACCGTAGCGATCCCACCGGCGATCTCGGTGATGAAAGGCGCACTCGTATTCATTGGTCGTCTCCAAGGCCCGAACACGACACAGCGCGCCGTCGGACCGTCCTCCTAAAATGCAAGTTAGCGGTTTCGGATACCCGGAAACAACCTAGCCAAAGGGGTTAATCCTTGCGCTGAGCACGTTCGGCCACCGGATGACCGGCGTCCTTCCATGCCCGAAACCCACCTTCCAGATGGGCGACCGGCGTCAGGCCCATATCCTGCAACGCCTTGGTCGCCAGAGCCGATCGCCAGGCCGACTGGCAATAGAGCACGAATTTCTTGCCCGAGGCGAAGACATCCTTGTGATACGGGCTGTCGGGATCGACCCAGAATTCCAGCATCCCGCGGGGCGCATGAAACGCACCCGGCACCATGCCTTCGCGCTCCAGCTCACGGACGTCGCGGATATCGACGATCTGCACGTTCGGATCGCCCAACAGCGCCTCGGCCCTGTCCTGCGGGATCGTCTCGATCTCCGCGTTGGCCTCGGCCACCAATTGTTTCACGCCTTTCTTGAGCGTCATGCCGTCTTCCCTTTGCCGAGAAAGCGTTCGATCTGCCACATCCGGTCGGAGCCGAAAAACGGTTCGCCTTCGATCAGGAAATAGGGCGAGCCGAAGACGCCCAAATCCATGGCCTCGCCGGTCTTGTCCTTGACCCGCTGCTTGACATCGTCCCGCGTCACGGCGTCGGTCAGGGCGGCGCCGTCGATGCCCATTTCCTCTGCGATCAAGACCACGTCCTGAATGTCGGAGATATCGACGCCCTTGCCGAAATAGTGGTGGTAGACGGCCTTGGCGAAGGGCACGGCTTTGTCGGCGTCGTGGTCGAGCAGCCAGTAATAGGCCCGGGCCGCCGCCAACGTGCTGATCGGGAACGGCTCCGGCCAGGTGAAGGGCGCGCCCATCATCTCGGCCAGGCGCGGCACGTCCATGCGCATGTAGTCGCCCTTGAGCCCGATATCGGCGTTGGCCGAATTGCCGGTCTGCTTGAAGATCGCGCCCAGCATGATCGGATGCCAGTTCACGTGCCGGCCGTACCGCTCGCCGATGGCGTCGATCTTCTGCGCCGCCAGATAGCCGTAGGGCGAGGAGAAATCGAAATAGAATTCGATATCGCCCTTCTGTTCCGTTCCGTTCATGCCTTGGATCTCCGATCTACCAGGGGATTTCGCGGCCATCATAGGCGAAAAGCCGCCCGCTTTCCGCCATGCCCGCGCCGTCCAGCACCTTGCGGATGCCTTCGGCGCTGGTCTGTGCGTCGATGGCCGCACTCGGTCCGCCCATGTCCGTCTGCACCCAGCCGGGATGCAGCAGGATCACGGCGACGTTCTCCGGCCGGACTTCCTCGGCGAAGACGTGCATGGCCATATTCACCGCCGCCTTGGACGTGCGGTAGGCGTAAGAGGCCGAATTTGGCGAGGACTCCGCGATCGAGGCCAGAACAGAGGACACCGTCGCAATCATTCCGCCGCCGTCCCGCGACACATGGCCGAGAAAGGCCGACGCGACCATCAGCGGCGCCATGGTATTGACGCGAAAGGATTTCTCCCAATCGGCGATGTCGATGTTCCGGTGCCCGGTATTACGGTCGCCGTAAACCCCCGCGTTGTTGATCAGCAGGTCGATCTTGGTATCCGCCAAATCCTCGGCCAGGCGCTCCACCGCGTGAAAATCCGCGACGTCCAGGCCATAGACACGCACGTCGCCCTCGATCGTCGCGATGGGGCCCGGCGAAATGGTGTTGCGACAGGTCGCGATCACGGTCCAACCGTAATGGGCGTATTGCCGCGCCAGTTGCAGACCGATCCCCCGGTTGCTCCCGGTAATCATCACTGTCGGCATGGCGTTCCTCCTTTCGGTGGGTGGTACGGTTCTGTCAGGTCAGTCGTTCGACGGCCATGGCGGTGGCTTCACCGCCGCCGATGCACAACGACGCGACCCCTTTCTTCAAATCGTATTTCTCCAGCGCCGCCAGCAGCGTCACCAAAATGCGCGCCCCCGATGCTCCGATCGGATGGCCCAGCGCGCAGGCGCCGCCGTGTACGTTGACCTTGTCATGCGGCAGATCCAGATCGCGCATGGCGGCCATGGTGACGACGGCGAAGGCTTCGTTGATTTCGAACAGATCGACGTCCGCCAGGTCCCAGCCGACCCTTTTCGTCAATTTCTGCATGGCGCCGACGGGGGCAGTGGTAAACCAGGCCGGAGCCTGGGCATGCGTCGCGTGGCCGTGGATCACCGCCAGCGGGCTTAGTCCCCGCTTTTCGGCCTCGGACCGGCGCATCAGGACCAGCGCCGCCGCCCCGTCGGAAATTGACGAAGAATTGGCGGGCGTCACCGTGCCGTCCTTGGCGAAGGCGGGCTTAAGCGCACGGATTTTCTCGGGATCGGCTTTGAACGGCTGTTCGTCCCGTTCGACCGTCGCTTCGCCCTTGCGGGTCTTGAGGGTTACCGGCACGACCTCGGCATCGAACGAGCCGTCCTCGACCGCCGCCTTGGCGCGGTCCAGCGATGAAATGGCGAAATCATCCTGGGCGTCGCGGGTGAATTGGTAATGGGTCGCCGTCTCCTCGGCGAAGGTGCCCATCAGGCGCCCCTTGTCGTAGGCGTCTTCCAGGCCGTCGAGGAACATATGGTCCATCACGCTGCCGTGCCCCATGCGGTAACCGCCACGCGCCTTGTCCAGCAAGTACGGCGCGTTGGTCATGCTTTCCATGCCGCCCGCGACCATTACATCGCCCGCGCCCGCGAGAATCCCGTCATGGGCCAGCATCGCGGCCTTCATACCCGATCCGCACATCTTGTTCAGGGTCGTACAGGGCACGGCCTCAGGGAGGCCCGCGCCGAGCGCCGCCTGACGCGCCGGTGCCTGGCCCAGACCGGCGGGCAGGACGATGCCCATATAGGCTTCCGCCACATCGTCCGGCGCGACCCCGGCGCGGTCCAGCGCGGCCTTGATCGCCGTTGACCCGAGGTCGGGCGCGCGGGCCGCCGACAAATCGCCCTGGAACCCGCCCATGGGCGTCCGGGCACTTCCGACGATAACGACAGGATCTTCATTCATGTTCTTAGCTTTCGGCCATTAGAACTTGATTAAATGTGCATAATTATGAATCAGCATGGCGGTTCCGAGCCATTGCGCAACCAGCCAGCCCTGCACCAGGCGGCCCCAAATCTTGTTTTCGCAGTTGGGCGCGCAGCGATACAGGCTGACCGTCATCCAGATGAGATAGGGCAGCGCCATCGCCGCGCCAAGGACCATCCCGACGAGACTGCCGACATAGCCGCCGTGGGTGTCCTGCGGCGCGACGACCAGTCCGACCTGGAGGCCGATGAAGATCATCGCAAGGCATCCGGCGAGGATGCCGCCCGTCCCGAACACGCCATAGGCCCAGAACACGATCCAAAGCTTTTCCCGCCCGTGCCAGCAGCGCTTGACCAAGGGTTCCGGCGGCTCATCCCCCGGCATGCCGCCACCGCCGTGCAGATTGATGTAAACGGGAGTTTGATCGTTGATCATCGGGTCAGTCCGTTCATGGCGGAAATCGCATTGGCCAGCACCAGCAAGGCGACGATCCCACGCGCCGTGGTCGGCCAAACGCCGGGGGTTTCGTGATCGACCGCCCGCCAGACGCCGACGCACCACCAAATGAAGGCCGCCATCATCACCCATTCGCTGAGACGCAGCAGAACGTCGATGAGGAAGAGTTCGCCAACGTAATAGGGTGACTGCGGAAGCCGGAACAGGTTCACGACCAACCGCTCCAGGGCATAACCGAAGAACCAAATCGCCCCGCCGCCCCAGAACATGGTCCTGAGCGGAACCTTGCCCTTCCAGCCGTCGATACAGAACCGCGCCATTCTCTGATTAAGGGACATACGCCCACCGCCGTCGGTCATGGTTCAGGTCCCCACCTTCAACGGTTGGATCAGGCCACGCAGCGTCGCGATCAGGCTTAGCGGCACGATCTTGCCGGTCGCGGGATTATCCGGCGTCGGCTCGCCCGCGATGTTCATGTCGATCTTCACGATATCGGATTCCACGGTGATCCAATGGGTATTGCGGGTGATCGTCGGATCGGCCCAGACCTGATACCGCGTTTCGTCCACGCCCAGCCCGGCAAGGCCCAGGGCCACCGCCACGTTGACGTTGGCGGGAAAACGTCCGGCCGCCTCGCGAACGGTGCCGTCATACAGCTTCCGGGGCTCGGTCAGGCCCATCAGATCAATCCCCTGCTCGCGGACCCACAGCGCTTTCTGGAAACCGGCGGGCGGTTTGTGCGTCCGCATGACGACGGACTTGAGATTGCCCTCGGCGGCGGCGCGCACGGCATCCAGGCCGACCAGAGCGCCGGTCGGGACGATGATCGAGGCCCCCGTCTCGCGCGCCCGGTCCACCAAATCCATTTCGTGCAGCAACTGGCTGACCGTCAGAGTAACCAGGATTTTGCCTTGCTCGACCGCCGGCACACAGACCGCACGAAAAAATTCCGGCGGCGCGCATTCGACGATGACGTCGGCAACGTCGGCCAGATCGCCCAACTCCAGGACCTGCGGCGGGGTTTTCAGATGAGCCAGACGCGAAGCCGCACGCGCCTTGTCGTTGGCCGATACAGCGACCAGTTCAAGACCCGGCTCGTCGTCGCCGTCGAGCCATTCCGCGACCGGCAAGCCGACCGCGCCCAGGCCGCCCAGGGCGACCTTCAGATTTTTCTTTTTGTTTTCAGACAAAGGCGTATCCTCCGGCCTCTTCCTTCCCACAGGGGCTGGGGGAAATCAATCTTGCGCTTGCCCGCGGATCGACAGCCGATGGTTGATGGACTTAGCCGACGGCCTTTCGCCGGGCCTCACGGTCGGCCAACAGCCCCCGCGATTGATCTTCCAATTGGTCGAGCTCGGCCAGAGTCTCGATGATATCGTCCTGCTGACGACGCAATTGTTCGCGGCGCGCCTGCAGTTTGTCGATGAACATCTTCAGCTGCGACACCTCGGTCGGATCCAGATCGTAGAGATCGATCATCTCGCGAATCTCATCCAAAGAGAATCCCAGCCGCTTGCCCCGCATGATCAGGCGCAGGCGCACATGATCGCGCGAGGCATAGATACGCCGCTGGCCGTCTCTGGCCGGGCTCAGCAGGCCCTTATCCTCGTAAAACCGGATCGCGCGGGTGGTGATCCCGAATTCCCGCGCCAATTCGGCGATGCCGTACGTCGTTTGCGTTTGATCCAAAGCCATGACCGCAGTCTAGCTAACGTTTACGTTAACGTAAAGCGAGCCTGTCCGACTCACTTCGAGTGGCTGCCGATTATCTACTAGTAGGTTGTTTTTACAACAGGAACGCCGCCGCCAATCCCAAAAAGGCGAAGAACCCCACAACGTCCGTCACCGTCGTCAGGAAGACCGAGGAGGCAATCGCCGGGTCGACCCCTGCCCGGTCCAACAGCAGCGGAATCGACGCCCCGGCCAGACCGGCAACGATCATGTTGACGATCATCGCCATGCCGATGATCAGGCCGATCTGCGGTTCCTGGAACCAGCCCCAGGCGATGGCCCCGGTAATCACGGCGAACAGAACGCCGTTGATGGCGCCGACCAGCAATTCCTTGCCGATCACGCGGTAGGCATTGGTCGAGGTCAGCTCTCGGGTCGCCAGCGCGCGCACGGCGACGGTCAGGGTCTGCGTGCCCGCATTGCCGCCCATGGAGGCGACGATGGGCATCAGGATCGCCAAGGCCACGACCTGCTGCAGCGTCGTTTCGAACAGACCGATAACAAGCGACGCCAGGATCGCCGTGAACAGGTTGACCAGCAGCCAGCGGAACCGCGCCTTCGTCGTGTCGATGGCGGCGTCGTACAAATCGGCCTCGCCGACACCGGCCATGGCCAGCATGTCTTCCTCGTGTTCCTCGTGGATGACGTCGACCACGTCGTCGATGGTGATGGCACCAACCAGGCGTTGCGCCTCATCCACCACCGGGGCGGACACAAGGTCGCGCTGACGGAACAGGAAGGCGACGTCTTCCTGGTCCATGGTCACGGGGATCAATTTGAGCTCCGTCTGCATGATCTCCGAGACCTTGATCGGCCGTTTCGACCGCAACAGGTGGCTCAGATGAATGGCGCCGACGGGCTTGTGCGTCGGATCGACGACGAAGATGTCGTAGAACGACGTCGGCAGAATGTCCTCGTCCCCGTCGGCGGCGGCGCGCATGTAGTCGATGGTTTCGCCGACGGTCCAATTGGTCGGCACCGTGACGATTTCCCGCTGCATCAGGCGGCCGGCGGAATCGTCGGGGTAGCCGAGGCTTTGTTCGATCAGCCGCCGGTCGGGCGGCGCCATGGCTTCGAGCACCGCCTTCTGGTCGGGCTCTTCCATTTCCTCGACGATTTCGACCGCGTCATCGGAATCCAGTTCCGACACGGCGGCGGCGATCTGCGCAGGTTCCATGTCCTCGAACACGGTTTCGCGCACGGCCTCGTCCAGTTCGGCCCAGACTTCCGACGGCAGGCAGTCGCCCAGTTCGGTCAGAAACTGGGTCCGCTTGTCTTCGTTCAGGCGTTCGACGACGTCGGCCACGTCGGCGTAATGCAGGCCGTCGACCAATTCCTTGAGGGCTTCGGTGTCGCCTTCGCTAAGCGCCGTGATGACGGCGGCGTCGACTTCGTCGTGCTCGGCCTCGTCCTGACCTTCCGGCGGCGCGTCGAAACCGGCGTCGAGCGCCGTCTCGAGCGTATCGCCCTCAGGCGTATCGTCCGGGCGTTCGCTCACGACGGGGGCTCCGATCCAAAGGTTGCTGGCTGGCGCGGGGCGCGCTCACGCGGGCCGGCCGCATCCGCCCCGCGCGTCTTGGACAATAGCCGGAAAACATGACGATTTCGCCCGTAAAACGCAAAAAACCCGCTCCGAAGAGCGGGTTTTTTCAGCATTTTCCAAGGGTTGGTGCGGTCGAGAAGACTCGAACTTCCACGGGATCTCTCCCACAGCGACCTCAACGCTGCGCGTCTACCAGTTCCGCCACGACCGCATTTTTCCTT
>MDTA01019530.1_pt1 | contig 136476 bp, 115 predicted proteins | sample 811151 | NCBI WGS metagenome assembly MDTA01 (sample SAMN05326648, study PRJNA326480) | marine metagenome | isolation source: seawater | place: Indian Ocean: South | collected 2010 | reverse complement strand
GATCAAGGTCATCAAGCGCATGGCTTATGGCTACCGGGACAGCGACTACTTCTTCTTGAAGATCAAAGCCGCTTTTCCCGGTAATCCGCGATGAACCAATAAAAAGGCCCCGGTGTCCCAGACACCGGGGCCTTTTTATTTGGCTCCCGGGTGTTAAAAGTCCGTAGGAGCGGGCCCCGCCCGCGAAAGGGTGGCAATAGCCACCCGGCAGGATCCCAGAAACGCTGATCATGCTCCCGTTAGAGCGCTCTCTGGAATCCTGCCGGCAAGCTCCGCTTGCCTTTCGCGGGCGAGGCCCGCTCGCACAAACGCTGCCTTTCGCGGGCGGGGCCCGCTCCCACAAAGGCCCGCTCCCATAAGCTCGCTCACACAAGTCAGCCGCGGTAGCCGTTGGGGTTCTCGCTTTGCCAGCGCCAGTGGTCGGCGCACATGGTGTCGATGCCGCGCTTCGCCTCCCAGCCCAGCACCTGTTTGGCGTGGGCCGGGTCGGCGTAGCAGGACGCCACGTCGCCGGGCCGCCGCTCGGCGATCTGGTAGCGCACTTCCCGGCCGGAGGCGGCGGCGAAGGCGCGCACCATTTCCAGCACGCTGTAACCGCGCCCGGTGCCCAGGTTGGTGGTGATCAGGCCGCCGTCCCGGGCCAGGGCGTCCAGCGCCGCCAGATGGCCTTCCGCCAGATCCATAACGTGGATGTAGTCGCGCACTCCGGTACCGTCCGGGGTGTCGTAGTCGTCGCCGAACACCCGTAGCTGTTCCCGCTTGCCCACCGCCACCTGGGCCACGTAGGGCATCAGGTTGTTGGGCTCGCCGTTGGGGTCCTCGCCGATGCGGCCGCTTTCGTGGGCGCCCACCGGATTGAAATAGCGCAGCAGCGCCACCGACCAGCGCGGGTCGGCGCGGTGCAGATCGCGCAGCATGTCCTCGATGTGCAGCTTGGTGGCGCCATAGGGGTTGGTGGCGCTGAGCGGAAAGTCCTCGCGGATCGGCACCGACGCCGGGTCGCCGTACACCGTCGCCGAGGAGCTGAACACCAGGTGACGCACCCCGGCCCGGTCCATGGCTTCCAGCAGGCGCAGCGAGCCGGTCACGTTGCAGTCGTAGTAGCGCAGCGGCTGGGCCACCGATTCGCCCACCGCCTTGAGCCCGGCGAAATGGATCACCGAACCGATCTCATGCTCCTGGAACAGCCGGTCCAGCAGCGCCGTGTCGCGAATGTCCCCTTCCACGAATTTGGCCCGCTTGCCGGTGATCGCCGCCACCCGCTCCAGGGCTTCGCGGCTGCTGTTGCTGAGGTTGTCGAGCACCAGCACCCGGCGCCCCGCTTCCAGCAACAACAGCACCGTGTGCGAGCCGATGTAACCGGCGCCGCCGGTAACCAGAACCGTGTCCATTGCGTGTCCTTTCCGCCGTCAAATGTGGGGCCATTGTAGGCGGATTGGTGGCAAGCGCTACAGGTCCGCCTGGGCGAAAAATTCGGCGGCGGGGCCGGGGTAGCGGCTGAGCAGCCCGAGCAGGCGGGCGGCGGCCAGGGTGGCGTCGCCGAAGCCGTAGCACTCCTCGCCGAAGAACAGCGGGCTGCCGGCGCCGCCGGCCTTGAGCAGCAGGTCCGGGTAGACCAGCTCGCCGTCGGGCAGCACCACGCCCAGCCGGTCGCCGTCGCCGTCGAACGCCAGGCCCAGGTCGGCGTTGACGTCGCGCACCGTCACCCGCAGATCGTGCAGGGTGTCCGGGTCCGCCGGGTCCGGCGCGTGGTTGGGAAAGCGCCCGTCCACGTCCAGGAACAGCGGCACCACGTCGCAGCCCATCAGCATCAGCGCTTCCGGGGCGGCCACGGCGGCGGCGCCGTTGCCGCAGTCCACCACCACCTTCATCGGCCGGCTCAGTTCGTGGCGGCGCTGCATAGCGTTCAAGTAAACGGGCAGCACGTCCCGCTGCTCGTAGACGCCGGCGCCCTCGCTGAAACGGCGCCCGCGCACGCGCTCACGCAGCGACGCCAGCCCGGCGCCGCCCAGGGCGGCACCGCCGAGCACGAACTTGAAACCGTTGAAGTCGGCGGGATGGTGGCTGCCAGTGACCATCACCCCGGCGTTGGTGTCCGGGTAGTGGTGAGTGGCGAAATAGAGCACCGGCGTGGGCACCAGGCCCAGGTCGATCACATCGCAGCCGCCGGCCCGCAGGCCCTCGGTCACCGCCTCGGCCAGCGCCGGCGACGACAGCCGCCCGTCGCGGCCCAGCAGCACCCGCTGGGTGCCCTCCGCCCGCGCCTGGGCGCTGAAAGCGCGCCCGATCAGGCGGGCGCCGGCCAGGGTCAGGGTGTCGCCGTAGCGGCCGCGCACGTCGCGGCGGCGGAACACCTGGTCCGGCACGTCATGGGGAATGTCGTCCGGTACGGCCTCGAAAACCGCAATGCTCATAATCGAATCCTTTCGCAATGGCTAGGGGGCCATTGTGCAATTCCCGACCGTTAAGAGCGGGAATTGCGCCGCAAACCGATTCGATTTTGCAATTTTCCGATGGAAGGCCGTTATCAGCCGACGGCGTCGATGGCCTCGCGGATGGCCGCCTCGAAGCGGGCGCGGATGGCGTCCAGCGCCCGCTCGTCGCGGGCCTCGTAGCGGGTCACCAGCTTGGGCGAGGTGTTGGACGCCCGGCAGAGGCCCCAGCCGTCCTCGTAGTCCATGCGGATGCCGTCCAGCACGGTGCGCGCGCCCTCGCCCCACTCCACTTCATTCTGCAGGTATTCGACGATGCGGAATTTGTTCTCTTCGGTGACCTCGATGGGGATCTCCGGGGTGGTGCACAGCGCCGGGAAGCGCTCGAAAAACGCCTGGGCGTCCTGCTCCTGGCGGCCCAGCACATCCAGCAGCCGCACCGCCGCCAGCAGGCCGTCGTCGAAGCCGTACCAGTTCTCGCCGAAGAAGATGTGGCCGCTCATCTCGCCGGCCAGCAGCGCGCCGGTCTCCTTCATGCGCGCTTTGATCAGTGAGTGGCCGGTGCGCCACATTTCCGGCTCGCCGCCGGCGGCGCGGATCACCTCGAACAGGGCGCCGGTGCACTTCACGTCGAAGATCACCTTGGCGCCCGGGTGGCGGGCCACCATGTCCTCGGCCAGCGCCATCAGCAGAATATCCGGGTAGATCACCGTGCCGTTGGGCAGCACCACGCCCAGCCGGTCGCCGTCGCCGTCGAAGGCCAGCCCCAGGTCGGCGCGCTCCCGCGCCACCACGCGCATCAGGTCGCGCAGGTTTTCCGGGTCGCCCGGGTCCGGGTGGTGGTTGGGGAAGGTGCCGTCCACCTCGTCGAACAGCGGCACCACGTCATAGCCGATCTCGCGCAGCGCGCGCGGCGCGATCACGCCGGACACGCCGTTGCCGCAATCCACCACCACCTTGAGCGGACGCGGCGCGCGGTGGCGCGCCAGCAGCGCGTCCAGGTAGGCGGGCAGCACGTCGCGCGTCTCACGGCCGGCGGGGCGGTCCGCCTCGCTGAAATCCTGGTTGTGGATGCGCAGCTTGAGCGCCTGGATGGCGTCGCCGGACAGGGTGGTGCCGTTGATCACGATCTTGAAGCCGTTGTAGTCCGGCGGGTTGTGGCTGCCGGTGACCATCACCCCGGAATTGACCCCCGGGTAGTGCCAGGTGGCGAAATACAGCACCGGCGTGGGCACCATGCCCAGGTCCACCACCGCGCAGCCGCAGGCCTGCACGCCTTCCGCCAGGGCGTCCAGCAGGGCCGGGCCGGACAGGCGGCCGTCACGGGCCAGCGCCAGGGTGTCGCCGCCCTGGCGGCGCACTTCCGAACCGATGGCGCGGCCGATCAGGCGCGCCGCCTCCAGGGTCAGGGTGTCATCAAAGATGCCGCGGATGTCGTAGGCGCGGAACAGGGAGTCGGAAAGCTCGGAAGCGGAAAAGTCGGAAGCCATGCTGTGTCCTTTACCGAAAACGTTGGCGTCAAAAGTCAGGAGCGGGCGCGGCGCACCAGGCCCCGGGTGGAGGCGTCCAGCCCGTCCAGGCCGTCGCCGGTTTCCAGCACCGGCACCATGTCGCGGGCGATCACCTTGCCCATCTCCACGCCCCACTGGTCGAACGGGTTGATGCCCCACAGCACCGATTCCACGAACACCTTGTGCTCGTAGAGCGCCACCAGGCTGCCCAGCCGGCGCGGCGACAGCTCGTCCAGCATCAGGGTGGTGCTGGGCTGGTTGCCCCGGTACTGCTTGAAGGCGGGCTGGTCGTGCTGGTCGTCGGGCAGCGCCCGGCCGCCCAGCGCCAGCAGCCGCGACTGCGCCAGGCAGTTGGCCAGGGTCAGCCGGTGCTGGCGCGCCAGCCGCTGGTGCTCGCCGCCTTCGGCATCGCCGTGGGGCGGCACATAGCGCCCGGCGACGATAAAGTCACAGGCCACCGGCTGGGTGCCCTGATGCAGCAGCTGATAGAACGCATGCTGGGCGTTGGAGCCCACCTCGCCCCAGATCACCGGGCAGGTGTGGTAATCCACCGGCGTGCCGTCGCGGGTCACCGACTTGCCGTTGGATTCCATCTCCAGCTGTTCCAGGTAGGACGGAAAATGCTTGAGCCGGCCATCGTAGGGCAGCACCGCCCGGGCGGTGATGTCCAGGAAGTTAATGTTCCAGACGTCCACCAGCCCGAGAATCACCGGCAGGTTGTCCGCCAGCGGCGCCTCGCGGAAGTGCCGGTCCATCTCCCGGGCGCCTTCCAGCAGCTCGTGGAAACCCTGCATGCCCACGGTCAGCGCGATCGGCAGGCCGATCGCCGACCACAGCGAGAAGCGGCCGCCCACCCATTCCCAGAACAGCAGCTGGTTGCAGGGGTGGATGCCCCACTCGCTCATTTTTTCCGGGTTGGCGGACACGCCCACGAAATGGCAGCGCATCAGCGCCCGCTGCTGGTCGGGGAAGGCCCGCTCCAGCCAGGCGCGGGCGGTTTCCGCGTTGGCCAGGGTGTCCAGGGTGGTGAAGGATTTCGACGACACCACCACCAGCGTGGTGGCCGGGTTGAGGTCATTGAGCAGCGGCGCGATCTGGCTGCCGTCCATGGACGACACGAAGTGCAGGTTGGGCCGGCGGCCGTGCTCCGGGCGGAAATCCCCCAGCGCGTAGGACGCCATCAGCGGCCCCAGGTCCGAGCCGCCCACGCCCACGTTGACCACATCGGTGATGGCGTCGCCGTGGCAGCCGCGCCACTGGCCGCGCAGAACCTGGTCGACGATCTCGCCCATGCGCGCCAGCTGGTCGTGCACCTCCGGCGCGGCGGCGGCCTGCTCGCGCAGGCGCCAGTGCAGCGCCGGGCGCGCCTCGGTCCAGTTCACGTCGCTGCCCTGGAACAGGGCGCGGATCCAGCCCTCCAGGTCGCGGGCCCGGGCCAGGTCCCGCAGCAGGTCCAGGGTCTCGCCGGTCAGGCGCTGCTTGCTGTAGTCCACCAGCAGGCCGCAGCACTCCCGGCTGAGCGTCTCGAAACGCCCGGCGTCGTCGGCGAACAGATCCGCCAGGTGCCAGTGGCGCGCCTTGCCGGCGTGGTCCGCCAGGGCCTGGCGCACCGGCCGCTCCGCGGCGCTGAAGTGGTCGGGCAACATCCTGTCTTTCCTCTTCGTCTCGCTCGGCGGCGGGTCAGCCCCGGCCGATGCCGTGATAGAGCAGACCCTGGCCGCGCACATAGTCGGGGTCGTAAATATTACGCCCATCCAGAATCAGCGGCGTGCCCATGCTGTCGCGCAGGCGCGACCAGTCCGGGCTCCAGTACTGTTTCCACTCGGTCACCAGCATCAGCGCATCCGCCTCCGCCGCCGCCTGGTAGGGGTCGTCGTGCAGAATCAGGTCCGGGTGGCCGTCCGCCCAGACGCTCAGCTCCGGCAGCGCCAGCGGGTCGTGCACGTGCACCTGCACGTCCTGCGCCCACAGCGCCTCGATCAGCTTCAGCGCCGGGCCGTTGTCCACCCGGTCGGAGCCGGGCTTGAAGGCGGCGCCCCAGATCGCCACCCGACGGCCGGCCACTTCGCCTTCAAAATGGCGCCAGAAGCGCCGGAACAGCACCTCCTTCTGGCGCTCGTTGATCTCCATCACCTGTTCCAGCAGCTTGGCGCTCACTTCCTTGCTGCGCAGGGTGTCGGTGAGGCTCATCACGTCGCGGCTGAAACCGGAGCCGCCGAAACCGCAGCCGGCGTACAGATAGGCTTCGCCGATGCGCGGGTCGGAACCGACGCCCTGGCGCACCGTGTCGATGTCCACGTCGAGCTGCTCCGCCAGCAGCGCCATGTCGTTCATATAGCTGAGCCGGGTGGCGAGCATGCCACTGATCGCCAGCTTGGTGAATTCCGCTTCGCGCAGGCCCATCACGCGGATCACATCGCGGCGCCGGTTGAACGGGCGCAGGATCTCGCGCATCAGGGTTTCCGCCTGGGGGTCGTCGCAGCCCAGCAGGATATGGTGCGGGCGCAGGAAGCTGTCGATCGCCACGCCTTCCTGCAGGGTCTCCGGCAGCGCCACCACCCGCGCCGGGCTGCGCGCCTCGGCGAGCCGTCCCTGCAGGGCCTCGCTGGTGCCCACCGGGAACACGCTCTGGTTGACCAGCAGGCCGCAGGCGCCGGAGCCGGCCAGCCAGTCGGCGATCTCCCCGGCCAGCGCCTGGGCGCCGGGCTGCAGCGCCAGGAACACCGCCGGCGCCGCCGGCGCGCCGTTCAGCGTCATCGGCTCGCAGCGCAGCCGCCCGGCGGCACGCTGCTCACCGAGCAGCTCGCCGAGCCCCGGCTCGCGGTACGGCACCCGGTCCTCGTTGACCGCGTCCAGCACCCGGCCCTCGGGGATGAACCAGCACACCTCATGGCCGCTCTGCGCCAAGGCGGCGGCGGTCACGGACGCACAGAGCGTATCGCCGAACACATCGATTCGCATGGCTAGTCCCTGCTCCCATCGCCTGACGGAGCGGGCTTTGTGGGAGCGGGCCCCGCCCGCGAAAGGCCGGCCTCGCCGGCCGGCGGGATACCAGAGGCGCCTGAAGAAGCGTATTTAGAGGGGGCTCTGGGATCCTGCCGGTCGCTTTGCTCCCTTTCGCGGGCTGGGCCCGCTCCCACAAGGCCAGCTCCAGCCAGAACTTCGGCGAGGGCCGGGTCCTTGGCGGCGTAGTGGAGGATCGCCTGGAGGTAGCCGGCTTTGCTGCCGCAGTCGAAGGTGCGGCCGCGCATGGCGTAGGCTTCCACCGGCTGGCGAGCGATCAGGTCGGCGATGGCGTCGGTGAGCTGGATCTCGCCGCCGGCGCCCGGCGCGGTGTCGGCGAGCAGGCCCATGATGCCGGCGGGCAGCACATAGCGGCCCACCACCGACAGGTTGGAGGGCGCGTCCTCGGGCTTGGGCTTCTCCACCACCGCGCGCATCGGCGCGCTCGCCCCCGGCGCCGGCGACGGGCCGTCCAGCTCGGCGATGCCGTACTGGTCGACCCGGTCGTCGGGCACCGCCTCCACCATGATCTGGGCGGCGCCGCTCTCCTCGAAGCGGCGCACCATGGCGGTCAGGTCGTCGGTGTCGTCCACCGCGTCCACCAGCACGTCGGGCAGAATCACCACGAACGGCTCATCCCCCACCAGCTGGTGGGCGGCATGCACGGCGTGGCCGAGACCCAGCGGCGGCCCCTGGCGCACGCTCACCACCTGCACGCCGTCCGGCAGCGGGTGGCGCACCTGCTCCAGCAGCCCGGTCTTGCCCTTGGCCTCCAGCTGCGCTTCCAGCTCTGGATGGCCGTCGAAATAGTTCTCCACCGCGCTCTTGCTGGCGTGGCTGACCAGAATGATTTCGGTGATGCCCGCGCGCACCGCCTCGTCCACCACATAGGCGATGGCCGGCCGGTCCACCACCGGCAGCATCTCTTTGGGGATCGACTTGGACGCCGGCAGCATGCGGGTGCCGAAGCCGGCCACGGGAATCACGGCTTTACGAATCACGGGGTCGCTTACCTCCTTGTAGGGGGGCCCGGGGAACGGCCGGTTCCGGTAGGAACGCCGCCAGCCAGGACAGAACCAATAAAGACGCGGAGTAGTAATCATCCTCCGGGCGGATGTGCTCGGGCATTTTACCCGGCATCCCGAGTAACAGCGAGCGCACCGCCATGCCGCCCCGGGACAGCGGATAGTCGGCGGTGTCGCCGTCCACCAGATTGACCCAGGCCGGCGGCCGGTCATCCGCCGCGCCGCGCCAGTAAGCGCTGACCGCCTCCAGCCCGGCTTGTTCCGAGCGCCCGGCCCAAACTGCGTACAGCGGCACACGAACCGCTTCGAAACCGAAGCGGGGCGGCCATTGGTCGGCCACCCGCAGCTCGCCGCCCTCGGTCAGGCTCAACCAGTCCGGCGGCAGCTTGTGGGCGCCGAAGCGGGCCGCGCGCAGCAGCCGCTCACCGTCGAGCAGCAAGCGCCGCCAGGGGCCGTCCGGCTCCGCCAGGGCGAATTCCTGGAGCGCCGGCATCACCCAGTAGGACAGGTTGAGCACCACATAGCCGTCATGCTCGAAGCCGCGCCGGGCCGGCAGCAGCACCGAATAGCCGGCGTAATCACGGATCAGGTGGCGCTCGATCGCGCCGCGCAAACGCCGGGATTGCCGCTCGTATTCCGGTGTCCGCCACTTGCGGGCGGCGCGGTGCAGCGCCCAGGCAATCAGCAGATCGCCGTCGCTGGCGTTGTTCAGGTCCTGCACCGGCGGCGTTTCGCCGGGCTCGTAGCGCCACGCCAGCAGGCCGCTGTCGAGCACATCCAGGTGCTCGCGGGTCCAGTTCCAGAGCGCGTCGAAACGCGCCCGGTCATCGAACGCCTCGGCGAACAGCATCGCCCAGCCCTGCCCCTCGGTGTGGCTGAAATTATTATTGCCGGTATCCATCACCCGGCCTTCCCCGGTGATAAAACGCTGGGCGTAATCCCGCCAAATCGAGTAGCGCTCTTCGGCCCCGGCCGTGGCGGCCAGGCCGGTGAACAGCGTCAGACACAGCAGCACGGGCCAACAGCGCCGCGCCAAGGGTCCGACCTTCCGTGGTCGTAGGTGCATCGTCATATCCATTCTTATCGGCCGTAACAAAATTCCATCGGTTCCCCCGCCACCGCGGTGAGCATCTTCACCGACACCTCGCCGCCGCCCTGCCCGCGCAGCCAGCGCTCATAGAGCCCTTCCAGCAGGGACGCCATGGCCAGCGGCCACAGGCAGCCGGGGCGCTTGTCCAGTTCCGGCCAGGCGCCGTGCAGAATAGTGATCATGTTCTGCTGCGCGGAGAACAAACACCAGCCCCAGTCCATGCGGCGCCAATGCGCGTTGATCGCCTGCTCCAGCCCGTGCAAGGTGTCCTGCTCCTGCAGCGGCAGCCGTTCCGCCAGCCGGTGGCCCAGATGGCGGAAAAACTCCAGGGACTCCTCGCGGCCGGACACCTGGCCCAGCTCCGCCACCAGAACCGAGAGAAAATCGCGCCACTGCACGGCGCATTGCTGGTCCCGGTGGTAAGCCAGGCTGCGCGCGCTGATCGCATCGCGGTCCATATTATTCCTCCAGGGTGTAATTCAGGTTCACCGACGCCTTGGTTTCCGAGTAGTCGCCGAAGGTGTCGTAACCCAGCCGGGTGCCCAGCTTGAGCCCCGGCGACAGACGGTAATCCAGACCGGCGCCCAGATTGACGCCGAAGCCGCTTTCGCTTTCGGCGGCGTAGTAGGCGCTGTCGATGACCCCGGAAGAGGCCAGGATTTCCATCCAGAACTGCTCCTCCGCCAGGGTCGGGAAGAACGCCGCCGCGTCGCTGCTGTAGCTCTGGAAACCGGGCGCGAAGGTGGCGCTCCAGGTCCAGCGGCGGTAGTCCTCCGAATACTCGATCGGGAACGACAGGCTGACGTAATCCTGCGGGCTGAAGTAGCCGCCATGGCCGTAGGTGAACTTGCTGAGGTTCTCGTCGAAACTCATGTAGCGCACATTGACCCCGGTCTTCAGCTCGCGGCCGTCCTCGCGGATCGGCCGCAGATAGCCGCCCAGGGACGCCTCCACCGACTGGTTGTCCGCCACGTTGTGGCCGTCGTAGTGGTAGAAACCCAGGTCGCCGTACAGCCCCAGCGGGCCGTTGTCGAAGGTCAGCCCGAGACGGCCGCCGGTGCGCGTCACCCCGCCCCAGCGGTCGCCGGTGGCCGGGTCCTCGACCCCGGCGTAGGAGAGCAGGCTGTCGGTCACCGCGCGCCGTTCGCCGGCGAGAATAAAGCGCCCGTTGCGGCCCAGCTTGGGCACCCAGCTCAGGCCGCCCACCAGGTTGGTGATCTCGAACCCGAACGGGGTACTGCCGATATCGGCGGCGAACGCCTGGCCTTGATAGCCGAAGCCCACGCCCATGCCCGCCTCGGTCTGGTTGCCGGCGGCGGCGGCGCGCTGGTAAGCATCGGCGCGAGAGGCCAGCCCGTTGATCAGTTGCCTCAGAGCGGCGCTACGCGCCCGGTAGCCGGCCACGCTATCCGCTTCCAGGGAGAAGTCGCTGGAGCCGAATTCGCTTTCCAAATAATCAGCAACAAAACGTCGCTGATCATCACTCAGAGCAGCGATGTCGACACCTGCTTCGTAAAACACATCGCGCAGGAGGACATTATCGCGAAACGTCTCAATGGCATTGAGCTTGCCGTTCGCCAATTCCAGCGTTCCCCGAGCCGCCGCCAAGTTCGCTATTTCGTCTTCGGTAGGATCAGACGGATCAAGTATATCGTCCTGCGCATCAGCAAGAGCTTCTTGGGCATCGACGACATTCTGCCGGGCCTGATTGAGACTTTGAACGTCGGCATCGAAGTCTCCATAAGCGCTGGCTAAAGTATTTACTATCTGATCAGTCTCTCCAACCAGCGCTTCGATATCGGCGAGGGTCTTTTTCACTGACTCAGAGGCTGCGGATATAGGACCGGTGACCCCGAAACGCCCGGCGGCGGAGCCGCTCACCGAGCCGGCGTTCAGGAAGGTGGGCGTCACCGCGCCGCGGAACCGGCCGCCCCGGAACGGCACGCCGGAGAAGGCCAGCTCGCCGCTTACTTCGGTGAGTTCGCTGAGGCCGGACTCGCCGTCCCGGTTGCGCAGGCCCAGGCCGGTTTCCACGCGCGGCGCGATATCCTGGCGCACGTCCTCGCGGAAGCGGTCGATGCGCGCCTCGGCGCGGGCGCTCTCCTGCACCGGCGTGGGCGCCGGCGCCGGGCGCGGCGCCGCGCCGGGCTGGTAGTAATCGCCGGACGGCGCCGAGGCGGCCACCGCCTGCTCGCGGGCCGGCGGCTGCCAGTGCTGGCCCTCATTGCCGGGGGAGCGGTTGCCGGGCAACCAGACGTCGGCGCGGGCGCCATCGTTGTTGCCGTCGCCGTCGGCGAGCGCCAGCCAGCGGTTCTCCGGGGTCTTGCCGGCGCTCTTGCGGAACGGGTTGGCGCTGCCCGCCAGCGCCGCCGGGGCGCCGGAACGGTTGTCGCGGTAGTGGGCGTCCGCCGCCTTTTCCGCCAGCGCCAGCGCGCTGCGGGTATCGCCGGAACGGCGCGCGGTGCGGGCCGCCAGCAACAGCAGCTCGCCGTCTTCCAGCGGCGCCGCCTCTTCCAGCAACTGTTCCGCCCGGTCCACATCGTCCATGGCCAGGGCATTGGCCACCGCCGCGCGGCGCGCCGGCAACTGTGGGCCGGGGCGCGCCAGCAGCCAGTCATAGGTGGTGGCCGCTTCCCGGTGCAGGCCGCCCTCCTGGTAGACCCGGCCCAGCGCCAGCACCAACTTTTCGTTATCCGGGTCCGAGGACAGTGCCATCACCGCCTCGTCGTAGGCGCGGGCGAAATCGCCGCCCTGGCGGGCGTGATCCACCGACGCCACCGACAGGGTCCGGCGCGCGTCGGCGAAGGCCCCGGCGCCACCGGGCCGGCGTTCCGCGCGCCGCTCCAGCTCGCGCAGCAGCTCGCCGGCTTCGCGGTCGTAACCCAGCCGGCCCAATACCAGCGCATGGGGCACGAAATCCTTGGGCGCGCCCCGATCCAGCCCCTTGGCAAGGTCCTTGCGCACCAGGGTCAGCGCCAGGCTGCTTTCGCCCCGCTCCACCAGGAAATTGGCCAGTTGGCCGGTCTGCGCCGGGGTCTCCGGCGGCTCGGCGTAAAGCCGCTCCAGTTCCGATTGGATGCGCCAGCGGTCGCCGCTGTCGAACACCCGGGCCAGTTCGGCCATCCGCGCGCCGTTCTCCACGCGCCGGCGTAGCGCCTGGCTGTCGCTGTCGCGGGCGTCGGCGGGCAGGCGGTCGAGCAGATCCAGGGCGTGTTGCCAGCGGCCCTGGTCGGCGGCGAACTGCGCCGCCGCCAGCAACGCTTCCGGCTCGGCGTCCGGCGCTTCCAGCGGTTCCAGCATCGCCGCCGCCTGGCCGCTCTGGCCGCGCGCCTGCATGCGCTTGGCCAGCGCCAGCCGCGCCCAGGGGTCGCGGGGCGCGGCCGCCACCGCTTCGTGCAGCAGCGCTTCCCCGGCGTAGACCTGGCCGTCATCGATCAACGCCTGCGCCCGCTCGCGCAACACCTGGCTTTGCTGGTCGCGCACATAGCCGTAGCGCATGCGCTCCTCGGCGGGCAGCTCGGCGTAGATGCGGTTGGCTTCGTCGTACCGTTCCTGGGCCATCAGCGACCGCACCAGACCGACCCGGGCGTCACTGTTGGCGTCGTCGCTTTCCAGCAGGTCGCGGAACACGGTCTCCGCCACCTGGGGCCGGTCCTGGGCGAGCAGAATGTCGCCCTGCAGCAAGGCGGCGTCGCGGCCCCGGCGGCCGCCGGCGCGGGCCAGCGGAATCACCGCCTGCAGGGCCTGGTCGTAGTTCTGTTGCTCGTTCAGGGCGCGGGCCTCGGCGAGCCGGCCATAGAAGCGCGCATCCTCCAGCGCCGGCGCCCAATCGGCGCGCCGGTCGGGGGCCATGCGGATCGCCCGTGCCAGCCGTTGCTCCGCCGCGCCGAAGCGCCCCTGGCGCAAGTCGGCCAGCCCCAGGCCGGCCACCGCCTCGGCGCTGTCCGGGTCGTCCTCGAGCACGCCCTGGAACCCGCGACGGGCGGCGCTCAGGCGGCCCGCTTCCAGGGCGTCGTAGGCGTCCGCCACGGCGGCGCCGCCGCTGCCGCTGAGCACGCTGTCCAGCCGCTCGCGCACCACTTCGTCGTCCGGGCGCACCGCCAGGTAGTCGCGCAGCGCGTCCGCCGAGGCCGGCTCCTGCGGCAGCCACAGCAGCGCCTGCCGCCAGGGGGCGATCACCTGCAGGCGCTCCTGGTCGCGCCACAGCCCGGCCAGCTGCTCGATGCCCTGGTCGCGGGTCGCCTGACGGTAGGTGAGCACCTCCGCCAGCGCCTGGCGGGCGGCCGGGTCGTCGGGGTTACGGCGCACCACCTGCTGCAGTCCGTCGCGGGCTTCCCGCCAACGGGCGTCGACGCCGGCCAGGGTCTGGTAATACTCCAGCGCCAAGTCCGGCGGCGGCCCAGCGCCGTCGAACAGCGCCTCGTAACGGGCCACGGCGGCGCCGGCGTCCCCCGCCTTGGCGAGCGCACGGGCCTCCATAAGATCGCCGTTGCTGATCTGTTCGCGGCGCAGCGCCGCCTGCAGGCGTGCCGCGTCTTCGCTGCCCGGGGCCCGCTCACGCAGCCGGTCGAGCCATTGACGGGCCCCGTCCCGGTTGTCGGCGGCCAGCGCCAGCTCGCCCATGCCGCGCAGCGCCCGGGCGTTGTCCGGCTCCACCGCCAGCACCCTTTCAAGGGCGTCCCGGGCCAGGTCCGGGCGATTGTTCGCCCGCCAGAAGGTGGCCTGGCTGAACAGCGCGTCCAGGGAGGATTCGCCGGCGCGGGGCGCCTGGTCCCCGGTCGCTTCACTGCCTTGCTGCGCCGCCGCCCAAGCGGGCGTCATCACCAGCCACAACACCATCGGCAAAGCCAAAGTCGCTTGTTTCATGGACCCTTCCTTATTCACCCAGGCGCCGCGCCTGGCGCCATTTCAGTAGCGGCACCAACAGGATCACCAGCACGGCGAAAATCACGCACATCAGGAAAAACAGAAGCAGCGGCCGCTTGCCGAAGCCCCAGCGGAACTGAGTCAGCCAGTTCACGTCGCCGCTGAGGCGCTGCGGATTGACGCGGAAACCGCGCGGCTGGTCCGCGTCCAGCAGCAGGAAATCGCCGCGCACCCGCGAGGTCACCTCGCTGTCGTCCAGGGCCTCGGCCATGGCGGGCAGCTGCGCCGAATCCTCGGCGGTGACCAGCACCTGCCAGTGGTCCGCGTTCAGGGACGAGGGCATGGCCATCAGCGCCCGGGGCTCGCGCTGTCCGGCCAGGGCGATGGCCGCTTCCTCGTGCTCCAGGAACCAGTCGCCCAGGGCGGCATGCCGCAGGCGCTCGGTGAGCGAAGGCGGCCGTACGCGCAGCGCCTGGTCGTCGCGCTGGAAAGCACTGCCGCGCAGCAACCGTGGCAAGGCCGGATCCTCCAACGGCAGCACCGCCAGCAGATCCCGGTCCTGCAGCCGATGCAGGCCACCCACGCCCAGGGCCACCTCCACCCCCAGCGCCGGGTAACCGGAGGCGGCGCCGATGCGCGCCATCAAATCCAGGGCGGTGGCCAGGGTGGCCATATCCGGCGACGCCGGCAGCACCAGGCCGGTGTGGCTGAGGTCGGCGCGGGCGGAAAACGGATAGCCGGCGGCCACGAACGCGGACAGTGAAGGCATCACCGCCAGGTGCCGGGTGTGCGTCAGGTCCAGGGTGGAGCCGGGAAACACCTGATTGACCACGTCACCGGGCAGCACCGGGTCGCATTCGTCCTCCAGGGTGTAGCGCATATTGAAGTAGAAGGTCAGGCGGTTCTCGCCGTGGATCAGACCCGGCGGCACCGGAATCACCGCCTCCTGCTGGCGGCTGTCGGCGGCGCCCAGCTCCCGCTTGATCGTGCCCCACCAATCCCGCCGGGGCGGCGGCAGGGATTTCAGAAACCGGCCGTTCAAAGCCACGTCCAGACGCGACTTTTCGTTGTCCAGCCAGGGCCCTTCGGCGAACCGGTAACGGACCCGCAGCGGCACGGTTTCGCCGGGCCACAGGAACAGGTCCGGCGACGCCCGGAAGCCCACGTCGATGACGCCCGGATAAAGGCCCCGGGTACGCAGCTGATCGCCGGGCACCAGGCTGCCCAGCTCCACCGGCATGTCGGTGGAGACCCAGCGCGGCGAGTCGTTGGCGGCACGGGGCGGGCTGGACACGTCCTCCACCGGCTGACGGCGACCGCTCAGTTCGGCGCTGCGCAGGGTCAGGTAGCGGGCGGCGCGCACCAGGTCGGCGCCGTCGGTGCCGTGCAGCACCAGCAGCTTGTAGAAGGGGTCCGCCGGGTTGTCGATCACCGACAGGTGGCTGCCCTTCTCCGCCCCCAGCCCGGAAACCGGGTTGGCGTCGGTGCTCAGCACAATGGCGTGGCCGGCCGGCAGCGTGTTGTCGTGCAGCGAGAACCGGGTACCCCGGTAACGGGCCTGGGCGCCGAACCAGGAGGCGGTGATGGCGGCGGCGCGCAGCACGTCGCTGTCCGGCGCATCGGGCAGCACCAGATGCAGGTCCAGCCGGCTCTGCGAGGTGAGGTCGAAGAACGGCTCCGGCAGCATTTCCAGGTCGCTGGCCAGCGGCAACCGGTCGGCCTGGTATTCGATCGCCGAGGACGGGGCCACGGTGAGCCACACCCGCTTGTCCAGCGGGTTAGGGCAGGCCCGGTCGGCGAGCCCCACCAGCCGGAAGTTGATGCGGTTGTTGGTGACCAGCAGGGCCGGGTTCACCGGCAGCCGGAATTCGGCCTCGGTGGCGTCGCGGTCCAGCTCCAGGGTTTTCACCCGGGCGCCGTTGATCTCCACCACCAGCCGGCCGGTGCCGGGGAGAATCTCATCGCCGTAATTAAGCTTGAGATACATCTCCGCCTCGGTGACCACTTCATCGCGGCCCACCGAGAAGCCCAACCCGGCCTGGGACTGGGCGCCGGCCAGGGTGAGGCCGTCGACCTGGCCTAGCTGGCGGAAGGTCAGGGTTTGTTGGTGGGGGCGGGTTTCCAGGGTGGCGCCGTCCTTGATGGAGGTCTCTGGGATCCTGCCGGCCGGCTTTGCCGGCCTTTCGCGGGCGGGGCCCGCTCGCACATCGTCGGCCAGGGCCGGGCGGACTGCCAGGAGGGCCAGGAGGGCCAGGAGCACGAGCACCGCCAGGGGCATGAAGCGGTGCCAGAGGTGGTTGGCGCGCATGGTTTCGTCGATCTCGCGCTCCTTGGTGCCGCGCGCCAGCCAGCGGCCGAAGAACATCAGGATCACCACCCGCAGCACGATGCGGAAGGAATGCAGGGGCCGGTCCTTGGGGTGCGGTTTGTCGGCCAGCCAGGCGTCGTAGCGGCCCATGACGATGCGCAGCATCTGCCGCTGCTGGCTGAGGTTCATCAGGCCGAACTGCAAACGCAGGTCCTCGCCGTCGGCGTCGACCAACCGCGCCGGCAACACCACGCTCTGGTCGTCGAGGCGGATTTCCACGTCTTCCACTTCGCCGTCGAAGGCCTCTTCAAGCGGGTTGGCCAACCGCACGCCGCCCAGCGACACGTCCAGCGTGCGGGTTTTCAGCACATGGCCGTCGGCCAGATAGATCGACGCCGGCAGCACCAGCGGCACCCGCACGTTGGTGCGCACCTGGCGCTGCTCGCGGGCGGCGGCGATCGCCGCCAGCAAGGTGATCAAACTGAAGCCGGCCCAGAACACATTGAGCAGCATCACGTCACGCTCGATGGCGTAGTACTCGTTCCAATAGAACCGCACCAGGCCGCTGCCCAAACCCAGCGCCAGCAAAAACGCCACCACCAGATGCGGACGCACCGCGCTGATGTCGAAAAAGCTCTTTTCCAGAAGGCCGCCTTTTTCGGTGACGTTGAACGAACCCTTCTTGGGGTCCCACAGCGTCACCAGCGTCGGTTTGATCAGATGAAAGCAGAGCACCGATTCGTAAATCTCGCCCCAGAAGGTGTAGCGGAAACGGCCGTTGAGCCGCGAGTTGGTCCAGATCGCATGGAACAGGTGCGGCAGGGCGTAGGCGAAGATCATCGACGCGGACGAGGCGATGATGTTCTGGCCGAGCAGCAGGTAGGCCAAAGGCGCGGTGATGAACACTACCCGTGGCAGGGCGAACTGGAAATGCAGCATGGCGTTCAGATAACAGAGCCGCTGCGCCAGGGTCAGGCCGCGGCCGAACAGCGGATTGTCCACCCGCAGGATCTGCGTCATGCCGCGTGCCCAGCGCGCCCGTTGGCCGATGTGCAGGGACAGCCGCTCGGTGGCCAGGCCCGCCGCCAGCGGCAGGCTGACGAACGCGGTGCGCCAGCCTTTGCGCTGGAAGCGCAGTGCGGTGTGGGCGTCCTCGGTGACCGTTTCCACCGCGAAGCCGTCGGTCTCGTCCAGGGCTTCACGGCGGATCACCGCGCAGGAGCCGCAGAAGAAGGTGGCGTTCCAGAAGTCGTTGCCCTTCTGCACCGGCCCGTAGAACAGCTCGCCCTCGCGGGGCAGCTCCTCGCCGACGCCCAGATTGCGCTCGAACGGGTCCTGGGAATAGAAATAGTGCGGGGTTTGCACCATCGCCAGCTTGGCGTCTTCGAGAAAGCCGCCCACGGTGGCCTGCAGAAAACCGGCGGTGGGAATGTGATCGCAATCGAACACGCAGATCAGTTCGCCGTCGGTCTGACCGAGGGCGTTGTTCAGATTGCCGGCCTTGGCGTGCTGATTGTTGGCGCGGGTGATGTAGCCCACCCCGGCGCTCTTGGCGAACGCCTCGAAGCTTTCCCGCCGGCCGTCGTCCAGCATGTAGATGCGTATCTTGTCGGCCGGGTAATCCAGGTTCTGGGCCGACAGAATCGTATCGGTGACCACCTCCAGGCTTTCGTTATAGGTGGGAATATAGACGTCCACCGTGGGCCACAGGGCGGTGTCGTCCGGCAGCGGCACCAGCTTGCGTTCCAACGGCCAGAGCGTCTGCAGATAACCGAGCAGAAGGATCACCAGGGCATACAGCTCGGCCAGGAACAGGCCATAGCCGAGCACTGCTTCCGGCACGCTTTCGAAATGCAGCGTCGCGGTGGCGCGCCACCAGATATAGCGGCTGGAGACGATCAACGACAGCGCCACCAGCCACAGGGACACGCGCCGCGAATCCGGCCGCACACGGTTCACCAGCGCCATCAACAGCACGCTGGCGGCACCCAGCAACGCCTGGTGCCCCGCGTCCATGGGCGTGGTGATGAACAACAGCACCGGCGGTATCGCCAGCAAACAGGCGAGCGCGAACACGCACCGCCTCCCCAGCGGTGGTCGAGTTTTATTTTTCGACATTGTGAATTACCTGTTGTGTCCCCAAAGCGGTGAAACACCCGCTGAATCCGCACCATTGAGCAGCGCCAGCGAACGCCGGCAAAGCATCCCCAGGTCGCGGGCGGCGCGCGACGACTCGGCATGTTCAAACACGGAAATTTGACGGGCGCCGGCTTCCGGCACCGCCTCGTCGCGGTGCAGGGTGGCGAGCAGACTGTCGCGGTACCGGGTCTGCAGAAATTCGGTAATCTCGCGGTTGAGCCGGCGGCGAATATCAACCTGATTGAGCACCAGCCGGTGCTCCGAACCCGGCGCCACGCCGGGCGGATAAAAACCATCCTCCAGACCCGGCAGCAGGGACACCGAAGCGGAATCCGCCAGCAACAGGGTCAGCCGCAGGTTGGCCAGCGGCGACACCGCGTCCAGCGCCGGCGACGGCCCCGGCGGCAGATCCACCACCAGCACGGTGTCCGGCTGCTCCGCCAGGCCGCGCAGGCCCGCGCTCAGAAACCCCGGCGTCTGCAGCGCCTGGTCCAGCTCGCGGCGCTGGGCGCCGTCGGCGGCGCCGTAGGGCAGCACCCCGACGCCGCCTCCGCCGTCGAGCACCCGCGCCATCCAGTCGCCCGCCGGCGGGCCGCCCCGCGCCAGCCCGCCGGCTTCGCCCAGGGGAATGCCGAAATGCAGGCGCAAACTGTTCTGCGGATCCAGATCCAGAGCGAGGGTGCGGTAGCCCGCGGCGGCAATACCGTAGGCGAGATGCGCCGCGCACGTGGTCTTACCCACGCCCCCTTTTGGGGATGCGACCGCGATCAGCACCGCGTGGGCCACCTCTCATTGTTTTCGCCGGGGCCCACCGCGATACGGCGCAACAACTGTTTAAGGGGTTGCTCGTCGCCCGCTTCCGGGTGGTCCTGCTCCACCTCGCGGCGGTGACGCGCCTGCAGCAAGGAGGCGAAACGCTCCAGCGCGGCGTCCTGGGCCTCTTCATCGCCGGGGGCCGGCGTCTCAGTGGTTTCGGTCACCTCCGGCGCCGGCCGCCTTACCTGGATCGGCGGCCCCGGGTCGGGTTCGGAGGACGGTGTGGAAGGGGAAGCGGACACGCCGGCGGCGACCTGGTCGATCAGGCTCCAACCGGTCTCGCGGTGCTCATGGGCCGGCGTACCGGTATCACGAAAAGGGAAATCGGCCTGCCCGGCCTTGCGTTGAAAGCGTTCAATTTCATGATAAGAATTCATGGCGTCCCCAGGTACAGATCACAAATTGGAACTGACACTGCGCCCGGGCATAAGCATTAAATTGCCTAGCGCATACAAATTTATTTTTATGCCAACCCCATCACAGATTCGGAAATGGTACACATCGATACAAAAGCTGTACACGCTGAGAACCAGGGTTTTAATCGTATTTTGGATTAAAGAGCGTAAAACAATAAAATCGGCCTAGTTAAAACTAAGCATTAATAATTACAGAAATTGCGGCAAGTATTATTACTCTTCACACAAAAGCTGACTTTTTCGTACCAAGGTACTTGAAATGCATATTGTGATGCGCATCACAAAATGGCAGGATTTGAGTGTGCCTCGGGGTTATCTCACCCCCTTCCCGTAGGCCCCGGGGCATCGTTTCACAGTCGTTTTGTGTGACTTCAGGCGCCCACGGGCGCCTTTTTTATGGGCGGGAAGAAGGCAGGGAGCAGGCAGGGGGTATACAGAAAGTATCAGGCTGTGAATTGAGACCGGGGTCTCACAGTGGCAGGCTCTTGCGCTTCGCGGAATGGACAGTAACGACAGGGACGTGGCCGGACCGCGAAGTATCGTAGTGATGTCTTAAGAGTCTCCGTCACTTCGAGCCCGGGGCGCCTTTATGGCGCCCTTTTTAATGGACGCCCTTTCCGGACGCCACTTGAGGGTCGATCACCGTGTCGACGGGCTCCACGCCGCCGCGTGCCGCCGGCGCCTCGCCGTCTTCCTGGCGCGGCTGGTAACCGTTGACGTAGCTGCGCAGCAGCGCCTTCAGGGGTTCGGACTGGCCCCGGTCCAGGGCGGCGCGGAAGGCTTCCATCGCCGTCACCACATCGCTGTCGGACAGCGTCTCTTCGTGGGCCTGCATGATCATTTCGTGCTCGGTACCCACGCTGGCGTCGCCGATCAGCAGCTCTTCAAACAGCTTTTCACCCGGCCGCAGGCCGCTGAAGACGATGTCGATGTCGCCCTCGGGGTTGGACTCGTCGCGCACCGACAGCCCCATCAGCCGGATCATGGTCTGCGCCAGATCGAGAATCCGCACCGGCTCGCCCATGTCCAGCACGAACACTTCGCCGCCCTTGGCCATGGCCCCGGCCTGGATCACCAGCTGCGACGCCTCCGGAATGGTCATGAAATAACGCACCACCTCCGGATGGGTCACGGTGACCGGCCCGCCCTGGCGGATCTGATCGCGGAACAGCGGCACCACCGAGCCCGAAGAGCCCAGCACGTTACCGAAGCGGACAATGGAAAAGACCGTCTCGCTGCCCCGTGCCGCCATGGTCTGCAGCACCATTTCGGCAAACCGCTTGGTGGCGCCCATCACGTTGGTGGGGCGCACCGCTTTGTCGGTGGAGACCAGAATGAAGTGCTTCACACCGGCGGCTTCGGCGCCTTCCGCCGCCGCCAGGGTACCGATGATGTTGTTGCGCACGCCCGCCGCCGGGTTGGCCTCGACGATCGGCACATGCTTGTAGGCGGCCGCGTGATAGAGAGTGTCGATGCGGTTTTCCCGGCACAGGCGCTGCACATGCCCGCGGTTGACCACCGAGCCGAGCATCGGAACCAGGGTGGTGTCGCGGCCGCTCTGCTCGATCAGGCCGCGCAGTTCCCGCTCGATGTCATAGAGCGCCACTTCACTTTGTTCCAGCAGCACCAGCCGCGCCGGCGCCAGCTTGACGATCTGACGGCACAGTTCCGAGCCGATCGAGCCGCCGGCGCCGGTGACCAGCACATGCTTGCCGCTGATACAGCGGCTCAGCAGGTCCAGCCTGGGCGGCACGGTGTCACGGCCCAGCAGGTCCTCGATGGCCACGTCCTGAATTTCGTCCAGGCGGGCGCGGCCACTGGCAATGTCGTTGAAGGTGGGCACCGTCTGCACGCGGATATCGAGCTGTTCCAGCCAGTTCACCAGTGCCATGCGGCGGTGCCGGGGCAAGGTGGGCAGCGCCAGCAGCACCGTGGTCACCGCGCCCTGCTTGGCCTTGGCCTGCAGGCCCTGGCGGTTGACCACCGGCACGCCGCACAGCAGCGAGCCCTGCTTGCCGGGGTCGTCGTCCACCACCAGCACCGGGTTCAGCTCACGGCCGGACTGCAGCGCCGCCACCAGTTGCGCCCCCGCCTCGCCGGCGCCGAACACCGCCACCCGTTCCCGGTTCAGGTAGCCGGCCATCACCCGGAACAGGAAACGGCGCGCCAGAAAACGGCTGGCGCCCAGGTACATGGTGCCGAGCAGCCAGTAGATCACGAAGATGGAGCGCGGCACCTCGGCGGGCACCATATAGGACATCGCCGCCAGGGTGATCACCGAGGCGGCCATGCCGGTGACGATGGACCAGGCGGCTTCGGAGCCGAGATAACGGAGGATCGAGCGGTAGAAGCCACACACATACAGCATCGCCACGCTGGTCAACGCCGCGATGGGAAACAGCCAGGTGTCGTGGACAACGGGTTGCAGGGTGCTGAAACGCAGGGCGTAGGCGCCCCACAACAGGAGCGGCAAAATCAGGGCGTCGGTGATCATCATGATCCCGCGCTTTTGCCAGCGGCTGCACTGAAGCACCCGCGAGACGCTACGCTGCATCGCGCTTAGAGCCATTTTGACAGTTCCTTGTCGGTCCCCAGTGTACGGACCCCGTATTTTGATGTGCCCTGTATCACATTACCACCTTGATATGTAACTTTCTTGACGCCCCCAATCAACTAGGCCGCGGGCTCGGGCCGCCCGGCATTGAAGCGCACCGCCAGCATGATCAGCGGGGTGTAGGCGATCAATACCGCCAGCGGGCCGTCCAGCCACTCCAGCGCCACGAAGGTGGCCAGCGGCAACAGCCACAACACATTGATCGCCAGCACCCGCAACGTCACCGCCCGGTGCGAGCCGTAGTGCCGGCACGCGTACTGGTAGGCGTGGGTGCGGTGGGCCTCGTGGGCCTTTTCGCCGTTACAGAGGCGGCGGATCAGGGTAAAGGTGGCATCGATGATGAACACGCCCATCAGAATCTGCCAGCTCCACAGCATCTCCGGCACCAGCCAGGCGGCGTGCAGGGACAGCCCGCCGATCATAAAGCCGAGGAAACCGCTGCCGGCGTCGCCCATGAAGATACGCGCCGGCGGGAAGTTCCACACCAGGAAGCCGGCCACCGAGGCACACAGCAGCAGCGGCAGCGCCATCAGCCCGGTCTCGCCCAGCAGGGTGTAAATAAACACCGTGCCCAGGCCCACGGTAATCGCCTGCACACCGGCGAGGCCGTCGATGCCGTCCATGAAGTTATAGAGGTTGAGCATCCATACCAGATAGAAGGCGGTGAAGATGTGCCCGGTCCAGCCGAAGTCGATCCAGAACCCGAACAGGGTCACCGGCGCCAGGCCGTTCAGCCAGTACAGCAGCCAGGCGGCGGCGCCGAAATGCTTGAGCAGCCGCCAGCGGGCCGCCACATGGCCATGGTCGTCCAGCCAGCCGATCGCCGCCACCAGCGCGCCGGCGCCCCACAGCCCCACCGCCGCCGGGAACGACACCGCGCCCAGCGCCGCCAGCACCGGCAGCCCGGCCAGGAAGGTCACCACCACCGCCACGCCGCCGCCCCGGGGCGTCGGCACCTCATGGGAGCTGCGCGCGTTGGGCACGTCGAGGATGCTGCGCGACACCGCGTAATGCCGCAGCATCCAGGTGCCGATCAGCGAGCACAGGAAAATCAGCGGCAAAAGCCAGTACAGAAAGGCCATCAATGCGTCTCTTTATTCAAAAAATGTTGGGCGGTGCGTCGCAGCGCCGTGTCCATATCCACCGGCGGCACCCAGTCCAACGTCGTTGTTGTGTCAGTGATATCCACCTGCAGGGAATCGCACAGGCGCCGGGCCACGTCTCGCTTGCCGACCAGCGCGGCCAGCGCGGTGAGCACCAAGGCGGGAACCGGAATCAGCCGCGCCGGCCGGCCCAGAGCCCGGGCCACGGCCCGCAGCAGGCCGCTGGTGGAAACGTCCTCGCCGTCGGCGGCCAGGAACACCCGGCCGGCGGCCGCGGGGGGGTCCAGGCAGGTGACCAGCAGATCCACCAGATTATCGATCGCCAGCAGGCTGCGGCGGTTGTTCACCGCGCCCAGCGGCAACGGCACACCCCGCTGCATCCAACGCAGCATACTATGGAAGTTGGCCTTAACACCCGGCCCGTAGACCAGAACCGGGCGCACGATCACGACTTCCAGGCCGGTCTCTTCGGCCAGCGCCAGCAGGCCGCGCTCCGCTTCCGCCTTGGACACCCCATAAGCATCGGCCGGCGCGGCCATATCCTTAGCGGTAAAGGGCCGCCCCGGCCGGGTGGCCTCGCCGTTCACCTTGATCGAGCTGACGAAAATAAAGCGGCGCACCCCGGCGCGCGCCGCCTGGCGGGCCAGCGCCAGGGTGCCTTCGGTATTCACACGGCGGAACGCGGCCAGCGGGTCGGCGGCCGGGTCGTCCATGATATGGGCGCGGGCGGCGCAGTGAATCAGCGCCTCGGCGCCGTCCAGGGCGTCGCCGCAATCCAGGTCCGGGCCCAGCTCGCCCACCACCCGGCGCACGGCGTCCGCCGGCAGCTCGCCGCCGTCATCCCGGGTCAACGCCGTGGTCGGGTGGCCGTCGGCGAGCAGCCGCCGCAGCAAGGGCGCGCCCACGAAGCCGGTGGCGCCGGTCAGCACAACCTTCATGGTGTCCGCCCTCCCCACGGCGACCCCGGCGTGGCCAGCAGGTCCTCGGCCATGTCCGCCATGATCGCGTCGCGGCGGAACCGGGCGACGAAATCCGGGCGCGGCCGGGTCACCGGCGTCAGTGCTTCAAAGGCGCGCACCGCCGCGTCCAGGTCACAGGGCGCGAACACCGCCGCGTTCTCAATGTGCTCCTCGACGAAGCGCGCCGCGTAACCGCCGACGCCGGCCCACACCGGCTTGCCCAGGGCGGCGTACTCGAACAGTTTCGAGGGCAGCACTTTTTTGAATGCCGGGTAATCGTTGAGGTGCAGAAACAGCACGTCCGCCGATTGGTACAGCCCGATCAGTGCCTCGCGGTTGACCGGATCCAGCAGGGTCACGTTGTCGCAGCCGGCGTCGGCCAGGGCCTGCTCCAGCTGGGCGCGACGGCCGCCGTCGCCCACCAGCCGGAAATGCAGCCGCCCCCGGAAATGCCGCGCCAGGCCCGGCAGGATGGCATGCAGCCCCTGCCCCTCGCCCATATTGCCCGCGTACACCACATCCAGCACCCGCTCGCCGGCGGGCTGTTCCGCGTCCGGCGGCGCAGCGGCGAGGAACTCATCGTCGATGCCGTTGCTGAACAATGACCAGTCGCGCCCCGGGTAGCGGGCCTGGAAATACGGCAGAAAACCCGGCGACACCAGGTTCACCCGCCGCGCGGTGCCCAGCGTCCAGCGCTCCAGCGCGGACAGAAACGGCTTGCTCGCCCAGGCCAGCTTGCCGGGCAGCACGTCCTTCATGGTGTCGACGAAAATATCGCGGATATCGAGATAAAGCGGCGCCTTCAAACGGCGCGCCAACAGCGCCCCCAGCGAAGCGGTCATCAACCGCGACGAGGTGGCGTACACCAGGTCGTAGCGCTTGCCCTTGCACAACGCCATGGCGCCACGGGCATAGGCCAGAAACGCCTTGGACTGATCCACCATGCCGCTCTTGTGGGCCGGCAGCGCCACCCGATGCACGGTGAGACGCGGGTGCTCCTCGAGCGCCGGCGCGGCGCTGGTGAAGGTGCTGTAGCGGTTGGGCAGCGTGGTGATCAGCTCGATGTGCGCGTGCGCCGGCAGGCGGTCCAACAGGGCACGCACCAGCGCCACCGACCGGAACGAGCCGGCGGACAGATCCGGCGGGTAATAAAAACTCAGAAACAGCAGTCTCAAACGGCGCTCCCGTCTACATGGTCTTGCCAGACTATGGCGGTTTCCAGGGTCACGCCCCCGGAAAAAGCCGCGACAATACACTGATTCGGCACCGATCCGCCAAACGTGGGGTGCCAGCTGGCGGGCTCGAGGGTCACCCGGTCGGCGCCCCGGCAATGCACCCGCACCGGGCCGCCTGTCGAGAGGCGCAGCACGAAGCCGTCACCGTCCGGCTGCGCCTGCACGTCCGGGTGCAGATGGAAACGGGCCACGGCCTGCCTGTAAGCACCGCTGACCCGGTCCTGGATCAGCAGCTCGCCGGGGCGGGCCTGCCACTCCCGGTAGTGCACGTTGTCTCCGGCCAGCCGCCGGTAACCGTCGTGGCCGGCACTGACGTGGATTCGCCCTGCTTCGTTCTCGAACCGGGTCACCGTGGGCCGGGCGCGGCGCGCCACCCGGAAGCCGGACCACACCTCGGAGGAGTCCTGGCCGTCCACTTCCACCGTATTGTGCGCCGCGGTGGCGCGCTGGCGCAGACGCTCCCGGTCGACGCCGTAGCGCGAGGTGCCGGAATTCACCAGCAGGCGCCGGCCGAACAGGCTGAGCTCGAACGAGAGGGTGTCCGCGTGGGCGTGGCCGGGCTGGTAGTCCGGGCCCACCGGCGCCAGATCCAGCAGCGCCCGGTGGCCGGGCCCCAGGTCCAGGGCCGCGTAGCCGCTGTCGGCGAAATAGCGCGTGCCGGTGCCGTCCACGGCGCGCTCCACCACCGAAGCATCGGCCAACCGCCGGTGATAGGCACGCAGATCGTCCAGCGACGGCGCGATACCGAAGGCGGCGTCGTTGAAGAAGGCGATATCGCCGTCCGGGTGCCGCAAGGTCGCCGACCAGTGCAGCCCGCGCTCCAGCACCGCCAGCCAGTCCCGCCGCCGCGACGACAGCGCCGGCAAGCCGGCGCGCTCGGCCAGGTGGATCAGGTCGCACAGATCCCAAAGCAGAGCGTCGTGATACATCGGCGACCGTTCGAAATGGCCGCCGTCGGCAAGAAACTGCTCGGGTATCTCCCGGTCGAGGATCGCCAGCCCGCGACGCAGCCAACGGTCCCCCTCTTCGCCGGCCAGGTAGGCGCCCACGAACACCAGCGCCTTGCCGTTGGCGAACAGATGGTTGCCGAGAATCGGCCACTCGATCTGTCGTTCGAGAGCCCGTGCCTGGGTGGCGAGACTGTCCAGCCGGTGCGTCGGCACCTCGCCGCCGCGGGCGAACCACTTCAACAGGTTCACGATCCGCAACGACAGCGGGTAAGGCTCCCAGCCGTTGCCCGTGCAAGGCGGGTTGTCGTCAATCCAGCGGTCCACCAGGGCGGCGTTGAGCGCCTCGCGCTGGTCCGCGCCCACGGCGTTCAGGTCGTTCAGATAATGCAGGTTGTACAACCACAGCTTGCTGAAGCGCGGCGCGTTCCAGTCCGCCGCCGTGGCCACCTCGCCGGACTCACCGAGAAAATCGAAACGGCGGCCGTCGCCGGTGGCCGGCTCACCCCAATGGCAAGGGGCCAGGGTCAGCCCGCCACGGGGCCGGGCGCCGCCGGCCACCGGCACACGCAACGGCCGCACCCGGTAGTACAGCCGGAACCAGACCTGCCGCCACCGCAGGTAGCGCACCGTATGGAACAGCCGCGACAACCGTTTCACAGCGCGTCGCTCAACCACGCCCGCACAACCGCATGCCAAGTGTAGTGGTCCAGGGCAATGCGGCGGGATTCCTCCGCCTGCTGCAACGCGAGCGGATAGTCCGACGCGATATCGCGGACCGCACTGGAGAACTGCTGCTCACAGCCGGCCCCGTAAAAGCGGAAAGCCGGCAGTCTGGAAGCCTGCCGGCGCATGGAGCAAGAAGCCACTACCGGCAAAGCCAGGGCAGCGTACTCAAACAACTTCACCGGACTGGTGGCACGAGCCATATCCGAGCCGGAAGAATGTACGATCAGGATCGGATTGGGGATGGCCGACAAATCCCGAACAAGGGAACCGGGATCAAACTCCCCATGGGCCTTGATACTTGAATGGGGCGAAGGCTCCTCGAAGCCGAAAAGCGCCACACCGGCTATAACGCCTTCGTCGATTAGCTGCCGTGCCGAATTATAAAGCATCTCCCAATCGTAATAGGGCTGCTTGCGACCAAAATAAACCAGACTAGGGGCGACATCCGGTACTGAGCGGGGCTCGAATTCTGCCAGCCAGCGGGGCTGAAACCCGTTCGGCATGACATGGGTGGTCCGACATGGTTTGGATAAACCGCGGATACGGTCCATCGACGCTTCCGATACCGTGATCACATTGAAAAACCGCGTGGTAAGCCAAACCGATAGCCGCACCAGTACGCGCGCCAGAGGATTAGCGGAGTCCAATCCGGTGAGAGAGTTTACCTCAAACCAGAAACGACGGTTGAGCAGGAGCAAAGGCAATAAGAGGAAAGGCAAAACCGGCCGCCAGCGCACGACAACGACCCGGTGTCGGGACACTTCCCGCATCGCGCTTAGAAGCAAGCGAGGCCACCAGGACAACCCCCGACGGATGAGCCGGAAACTCACCGTTTCCGGCTCATCCATGAAATCCTCGGCCCCAGGCCCGGACAGCAGAGTAAGCCCTTTACCGGAAGCCACGACACCAGCCATAAAGCCAATCGCATGACCTACCCGTCCGCATGGCCCTTCGGTAAAGAACTCCGGTGTGGTGAGAACATAGAGAACGTCGTTTTCAGCCATGCTTTAAATAAACCTCCAAGCCAGGCCGGATATCATGGCGGCCAACGCCAGAACATTGATCCCGAGCTGCTTCATTTTTTCAGTCGCACTCAAGATGTCGCCCAATACCTGTAGCGTAGCCACATTCCTCGCTATCACATAGACAAGCTGGAACCCAGCCACGCTGTACGCATAGTGCTCAAGGGTCCGCACGCCGGTTTCCTCCATGACGATCAAGGTGACCACGGCCAGCACGGCGATCAGCAAGCCGGTCAGCGCCGGCAGCTTCACACGCTTGCTGGTCACCGAAAGGTTGCCGAACACGAACGACAACGAGGCGTACAGCGTGGTCATCAACAGCATCGACATCAAAAACAGGTTTTTCTCGCTGAAATCGATGCCCAGCCAAAGGTGCAACGCCTGGTCGCCCACCGCCAGAAATACCCAGAACCCCACCACCGAAATCACCGCCAGGCCGGCGGCGCTTTTGCCGAGCATGCGGTGGAAGGCGTCGGTGTCGCCGTCGTAATCCAGCGACGAACGGGTCACCAGGGAGGCGTTCAGAGACACCATGAAACCACGGCTGAAGTTGTGCAACTGCAGGAAAACGCCGTACAACGACAGCGAGCGGCTGCCCAGCGCACCGTGCAGCAAAATCTGCGGCGCCGTGATGATCAGGCTCTGGCTCAGGCTGTTGACGCTGATCCAGGCGTTGAAGGCGAACGCCTTACGGAACGCCTCGGGGTGAAACCAGCGGCCGGCGCGCCTGCGCTTGTCGGCCTCCACCACCCGGGTGAACTGCACACTGACCAGCAGATAAATCATCATCTGCTCCAGCGCGAGCACCGCGCAAAACGTGAAGGTGCCGAGCAGATCGCCGGCGTAGAGCAGGTAAATCACCAGCACCTTGAGCAGGGCGGTGGTGATCATCACTTTGAAATGCAGGTCGAGCCGGTCACCGGCGTACAACGCCGCGTACTTGGGAATGGCGATCAGCGTGAAAATCAAACCACCCAGGGACACCAGCAACTCATCGCGAATCGGCGTGGTGGAATAGAGGAAAAACAGCCCGCCCAGCGCGAACGCCACCAGCCCCAGGCCGAGAAAGGCGGTCAGCGCGGTCACATACAACGCACTGAACGACGCCGCGTCGTCCTGGTATTCAATCAGCAGCCGGGATAGCCCCGCCGTGGACGCGGCCTGCACCATCAGCAGCAAGGTGATCACGCTCAAGGCGGTGGCGACGATCCACCAGGCGTCCAGCCCGATCGCCTTCATCGCCATGCCGATGGTGAAGAACGAGACGATAATCTGAATCAGGCGGCTGAGCAGCCCGAAAGACAGATTTCTCCACATCATGGGACGGCGCGGTTCCAAAGCCCGCAGGCGTCCACCACTCGTTTACCGTCCAGCGCCGCCGGCGCCACCCGCCGGAACGAGCGGTGCGCCACCAGGGCCACCACCACGTCCGCGTCCGCCAGGGCCTGGTCGGCGGCGACCAGGCCGGCGCCGTGCTCCGCCAGGCCCGCCGGCAGCGCTTTGATGTTCGGCTCCACCGCCAGCAACGGCCCGGGGTGTTCCGCCGCCACCCGGGTGGCGATGTCCAGCGCCGGGCTTTCGCGCAGGTCGTCGATGTCCGGCTTGAACGCCAGGCCGAAGCAGGCGATGGTCACGTCGCCGGCGCGCTTGTCCGGGTTCGCCTGCAGAAACTCGCCCACCGCCGTTTTGATTTTTTCCACCACCCAGTCCGGCTTGCCGCTGTTCACCTCCCGGGCGGCGCGGATCAGCCGCGCCAGCTCCGGCGTCTCGCTGACGATGAACCAGGGGTCCACGGCGATGCAGTGTCCGCCCACGCCCGGGCCCGGCTGCAGAATGTTGACGCGCGGATGGCGGTTGGCCAGCGCGATCAATTCCCAGACGTTGATGTCCAGCCGCTCGGCGATAATCGACAGCTCGTTGGCGAAGGCGATGTTGACGTCACGGAAGGCGTTCTCGGTGAGCTTGGCCATCTCGGCGGTGCGCGCCGTGGTGGTCAGGCAGTCGCCGCGCACAAAGGTGCGGTACAGCTCGGCGGCGGCCTCGGCGCAGGCCGGCGTCATGCCGCCGATGATGCGGTCGTTCTCGATCAGCTCGTGCATGATGCGCCCGGGCAGCACCCGCTCGGGACAGTGCGCCACGCGGATGTCGGCGCCCTCCCCCGCGTCCTGGGGAAAGCTCAGGTCCGGGCGCGCTTCCGCCAGCCAGGCGGCCATCGCTTCGGTGGCGCCCACCGGCGAGGTGGACTCGAGAATCACCAGGTTGCCCTGGCGCAGCACCGGCGCCACCGAACGCGCCGCCGCGCGGATAAAACTCAGGTCCGGTTCCGGCACTGCGTCCGGGTCCGCCTGGCGTTTGAACGGCGTCGGCACCGCGATCAGAAACGCGTCCGCCGGCTCCGGTTCGGTGGTGGCGTGCAGGTAGCCCTCTTTCACCGCCGCGTGCACGGCGATATCCAGCTCCGGCTCGACAATATGGATCTCGCCCCGGTTGATGGTGTCCACCGCGTTCTGGTTCACGTCCACGCCGATCACCTTCTTGCGGCGGCCGGCGAAGACCGCGGCGGTGGGCAGGCCGATGTAGCCCAGGCCGACGACACAAACGGTGTTGAAATCCATAAGAGGGTTAATCCTTGGCAGTGGGGTTTTGGCGGATCAAAGCGCTGAGCTTGCGAACCTTATCCAAGAAAAACGGCGCCTTCCATAGGGCAAGGCCATGACGTTCCGCTGCCGACAGAAAAGGCTCAACGTCATTCGCCGCCTCTCGCCAGTTGATGGCGTTCACGGCTTCCGTCAGTGCCGCGTCCAACCAGGCCGCATCGACCACCGGATCCGTCCCCTGCCATGGACCGGTCTGTCGCAGCGCGGCCTGCAGGTGACTCAAGTTCGGCGCCACACCTTGCTTGATATACCAATTGAAGTCGAACCAGTCCCGCCCCTTCAGGTAATCCCGGCAAAGCAGGGCGTGGATTTTCAACGCGAAGTTACTGGCCAGGTCCTGGCTGCGCACCTCGAAATCGAGAGGGAAATCCAGGTAATGGGATTCAAAGCCACTGCCTGCCGGGGGCCGGGTATCGATTTCCAGTTTAACCCGTAGCTTTCTTCCGGAATCGGTTTGCATGAAAGAGAGGTCCAACTGTCGACCGATGGAGTCGTCCTTGAGCATCGCCTGCCGAACGGCGCGGTCCATCTTTCCCCGGTCGGAAAGCTCCGCTCGGACACCAAACTCAAGCAAAACCTCTTGAAGCTCATCACAATACGGCTGCCACTGGAAATCCTTGTCGGGCTCGATAAGAATAAAATCCAGATCCTCCGAAAAGCGCGGCAACCCATGCAGTATTCGCAGACTGCTGCCACCCTGGAACGCCGCCACTTCATAGAAATTCGCCCGCCATAAGCCATACAGCGCGACTTCCTGAAGAATTTCCTTGAGGGCGTGCTCCTCCTGAAGAGCATCCGTGCACGCGTAGCGTTCCAGGCGCTGACGCAACAGATCAATCATCGGCCAAATCCTTTTGTAGAGCGTCGATCAAACGCTGCATGCGGCGATGTTTATACACCGCCCGCAATGCGTCCATTTCTGAAACGTCCACCGACTTCCAGGCCTGCTCATCAATGCGCAGGCCCTGAAGAAGGGCGGTTTCTCCCGGCCATTCTTCCTTACGCAAGCAGAGCAAATCCAGCAACGCGCGCAACGGCCTGGCCACTAGTGCCGGATGGCCGGACAAGACAGAGCGTTCAACACCGCGCAAAAAACCGCCAGGATTCAATGCCAACGGATAGAAACGGAACTCTCCAACCCCGGTGACAGTAACCAAATCCCGGCGCCGCCCCGGCGTGACCGCCTGAACCAAAGGCGTTGATTCAGGAATCCAGCCGTGATGCGACAGCGCGGCCTCGAACGACACATAGGCCCCCGGATGAAGAGACTGAACAATCACGAAAGGGTGCGGCCGGTAGCCCGACACCACCGGGGACAACAAATAGCGCCCACGGCGCAGCCGCCACAGCTCCTGGGCGTGCAATGCGCGGTTCACCAGGTTATAGCGCCGTTGATCGGTACCCCGAAGCAAGCGTGCCAGCTGCTTCTCGGTCAGCACCTGCTCCGTCAGTCCTTGATCGATCAGAGTCCGGGTCAATGTCTCCATAAAATGTAGGATACTTTCATTTTTTGAAAGTATCCAACACTAATTGCCGGCCAGGTAGTCGGCGATACGCTGGGAGGCCCGGCCGTCGCCGTAGGGGTTGTGGGCGCGGCTCATGGCGTCCCAGGCGGCCTGGTCGGTGAGCAGGCGGTGCGCTTCGTCGTGGATGGCGTCGGCGCCGGTGCCCACCAGCTTCACCGTGCCAGCGTCCACCGCGTCCGGGCGCTCGGTGGTGTCGCGCATCACCAGCACCGGCTTGCCCAGCGAAGGCGCCTCTTCCTGGATGCCGCCGGAGTCGGTGAGGATCAGCGTTGCATTGCCCATCAGCCAGACGAACGGCAGGTAGTCCTGGGGCTCGATCAGGTGCACGTTGGGCCGGCCGCTGAGCAGCCGGTTCACCGGCTCCTGCACGTTCGGGTTGAGATGCACCGGATAGACGAAATCGGTGTCCGGGTGCGCCTCGGCAAGCCGCGACACCGCCTGGCAGATGCGCTCGAACCCGCCGCCGAAGCTTTCCCGGCGGTGGCCGGTGATCAGCACCATGGGCCGTTCCAGGCCATAGGGGAAACGCCCGGCCAGCTCATCGCGCAACGCGGCGTCGCCGTCGATGCGCTCCCGCACCCACAGCAAGGCGTCGATCACGGTGTTGCCGGTGGTGAGAATGCGGGCCTCGTCCACGCCCTCGGCCAGCAAGGCGTCGCGGGCGCTGGCGGGGGGCGCGAAGTGGGCGGCGGCGAGCACCCCGGTGAGCTTGCGGTTGGCCTCTTCCGGCCAGGGGGAAAGCAGGTTGCCGGTGCGCAAGCCCGCTTCCACGTGGCCCACCGGCACCTTCTCGTAGAAAGCGGCCAGCGAGGCCGCCAGCGTGGTGGTGGTATCGCCGTGCACCAGGATCATGTCCGGCTTCTCGGCGCGGATCACGTCGCGCAGGCCGAGCAGAATGCGGGTGGTGATGTCGTAGAGGTCCTGGTCCGGCGCCATGATGTCCAGATCGTGGTCCGGCGTGATCTCGAACAGCGCCAGCACCTGATCCAGCATCTCGCGGTGCTGGGCGGTCACGCACACCCGGCTGTCGAAGCGGGGGTCGGCGCCCAGGGCTTTCACCACTGGCGCCATTTTGATGGCCTCCGGGCGGGTGCCGAAGACACTGAGAATCCGCTTTCCGCTCAACACTGTCTGCTCACAAAAACGCCTTTTCGCCAGTCATTTGGGGCCACGCGCCCGAAAGCCGGCTATTTTCTCATTAATCGCGGTGTAATTGTAGGCGCGGGACTCGCCCCTACCTTCAGGACCGGGCCAGGTCGAGCGCCTGTTCAGCCAGGTCCGGATAAGCGGCACGGCTGGCCGCATACTCGTCGAGAGCATTAAGTGTCCTGATCGCGGCCGAAAGTTCGATGAGCGCGTCCGCGCTTTCGGCCATTTCCGGTTCGAATTTGCCGTTGTGTCTCATCCACTTGATAACCTCATCGAGGTGCCATAACGGTGTTGAACCGGATACCCGTGCGGAAGGAAAGCGGGTTTTGATCCTACGCACATCGCCGGTCGCGTATTTCCTCATCGCCTGACGACTGACTTTCGAGAGACGTTCAGACAGTAATGCTGAAAGCTCGGAAAGATTCAGCAAGTCAGGTCCGACACAGACCAGCCGTCCATTGGGAATCGCACGCTCCACATCGTCAATCGCGGAACGTAGCGCCGCCAGCGGGCCCTGAGCTTGCCGGGTAAAATCGAGCGCCGTATGGCCGGCAACAGCGACCCCGACAAGCGCGTCATCGCAACCGGCTTCGAACAGGGCATCAAGCCAAGCTTCCGGATCAGGTTCGCTTTCCGGGAGCTGGTAGTACAACTGAAATACGTATTCATTCATCGTCCAAATCTCCCACGTATCGCAGGCCGAATTCGCAGTTATCGACCCATCGTCTGATGCTTTTGGCGTGCCCCTCTTCATTTCGAGGTGTCGACCAAATGCTGTTGCGGCAGAAACGCCCACATCGACAAGCCGGGTCGTTGTTCGGGCATTGCAAAATGCCCCAAGCGTGAGCGCTTTTGCCTGAAGCCTTCACCTGCCAACCGTGCTTTTCCGCGTACTGAACCGCCTCTTCGACAGCTGCTTTCGGGTGTTTTTTTCGTGCCATTACATGTCCTTGGAAGCGTGCCACGAAACCATTTTGTTGTCAAATGACAACAAAATGGTTTCGATAAGAAGTACAGCGACTATGACAAGGCCAGACTGTCCGGTCTGTCGGTCAGGGGCGATTGTGGATGTAGGAGATTTCCGGCGGGATGGCCGGCCGGCGTTTGCCGGCCTTTCGCGGGCGGGGCCCGCGCCCACAAGACCCGCCACAAAGCAAAAGTGTTGACAGAGCTTTCACGGTTGGGGAACACTGCCGGTTACTACGTACGAACATTCGTTCGTAATGCGCAAAACAGAATAACAAGGGAGAGCAACCATGCACGTTTTGATCGTGGGCGCCGGCATCGCCGGCCTGACCGCCGCCATCGCGCTTCGCCACAAGGGCATCGACGCGACCATCATTGAGCAGGCCCCGCAGCTTTCCGAGATCGGCGCCGGCATCCAGATCGCCAGCAACGGCTCGGTGGTGCTGCGCGAGCTCGGCCTGGAGCAGGCCGTGGCGGCCAAGTCGGTGATCCCGAAGTCGTTCGACATGCGTGATATCCGCAACGGCAAGCTGCTGTACGTGTCGCCGCTGGGCGAGGAAGGCGCGCAGCGCTGGGGCGCGCCGCTGTACAACATCCACCGCGCCGACCTGATCGAGATTCTCGCCGACGCCCTGCCCTCCGAGTCGGTGCGGCTCGGGGTGCACTGCACCGGCTTCACCCAGGATGACAAGGGCGTCACCGTGCATGTGGAAGACGGCGACGACCTGCACGGCCATGTGCTGATCGCCGCCGACGGCATCCACTCGGTGATCCGCAAGCAGTTGTTCGGCGAGGACGACGTGCACTTCTCCAACATCCTGATGTGGCGGGCGCTGATTCCCGCCGAGAAGCTGGAAGGCATCGATCTGGATGAGCGCGGCAACTACTGGTTCGGCCCCGGCCGCACCCTGATCACCTACTGGATCCGCCCCAAGAACCTGTACAGCATTCTCGCCTCGGTGCCCTCCGGCGAGGTGCACCGCGAGTCCTGGACCGAGAGCGGCGACATCGACGAGCTGCGCGCCTCCTTCGCCGACCTGGAGCCGCGCGCCCAGGCGATGATGGATCAGATCGACACCGCGTTCTTGACCGGCATGTTCTACCGCGACCCCATCGACCGCTGGACCGACCGCCGCGTGACGCTGATGGGCGACGCCGCCCACCCGATGGTGCCGTTCCTGGCCCAGGGCGCCTGCCAGGGCATCGAGGACGCCTGGGTGCTGGCCACCATGCTGGAGCACTACGGCGAAGACAATCTGGAAACCGCGCTGGAAGAGTACGAGCAGCGCCGCCGCCCGCGTACCACCCGGGTTCAGTCCGGCGCCCGCGCCATGGTTAAGCTGGTGCACGAGTCCGAGCCGGAGCGCATCAAGGCGCGCAACGGCCGCTGGAAAGGCATGCAGCACATCGACCCGATGACCGAGGCCACCTGGGCGTTCGTCTGGGATTACAACGTGCTGGAAGAGGTGAAGCGCCCGGCCGGTGAGGTGCAGGGCCTGTCCGCCACCCGCGAAGACAAGAAGATGGAGCGCGCCGAGAGCCAGCGCGCCTTCGATATGTGGAAGTCCGCGTTCACCGCCGAGGACGTGGCGCGCGGCCACGACGGCATGCGCGAAGGCTACGACCGCTTCCTGACCACCCACTTCCCGGCGCCGGACGACCTTTCCGTGGAAAACGCCGAGCTGGGCGGCGTGGAAGCGCTGCGCGTGCGCGCCGCCGGCGCCACCGCCGCCGACAATCGCACCACCGTGCTGCACTTCCACGGCGGCGGCTACATGCTCGGCTCCGCCAAGGGCTCGGTGGAGTACGCCGGCCGGCTGGCCAAGGCGGTGGGCGGCGACTGCGTCACCGTGGACTACCGGCTGGCCCCGGAAAACCCCTACCCGGCGGCGCTGGACGACGCGGTGGACGCCTACCGCGGGCTGGTCAAAAGCGGCGTGGCCCCGTCGCGGATTCTGCTCAGCGGCGAGTCCTCCGGCGCCGGCCTGGCACTGGCCCTGGCGCTCACCCTGAAGATGGCCGGCGACCAACAGCCCGCCGGCATCATCGCCATCTGCCCGTTCGCCGACCTCACCCTGTCCGGCGCCAGCATCAAGGAATTCGCCGGCCAGGACCCGGCGGCCAACCGCGACACCCTGGCGTTCATGGCGGCCTCCTACTTCCAGGAGCACGAGCCCCGCGACCCGCTGGTGTCACCGCTGTTCGGCGACCTCAAGGGCCTGCCGCCGCTGTTCCTGTCCGCGGTGGAGGGCGAGTCCCTTTACAGCGACAGCAGCCGCCTGCTGGAACGCGCCCGGGAAGCGGACGTGGACGTGACCATGGTGCCGGTGAAGGACTCGGTGCACGTCTACACCCTGTTCCCGTTCCTGCCGGAGACCACTGAGACCCTCAATGAAATCAGCCGCTGGGCGCGCCGCGTCACCGGCTGAACCAAACGATCAGAACCACAACAACAAAACGAGGACGCATCATGCATAAGCCAATAACAACCAGCCTCTTCGCCATCGCCCTGCTCGCCAGCGGGGTGGCCGGCGCCGCCGACGGTGCCAAACCAAACGCCAAGGGCATCTCCGGCGACACCGTGAAAATCGGCGTGCTGGCGGACATGTCCGGCATCTTCTCCGACCTGAGCGGCGAAGGCGCCGTCACCGCCGCGCGCATGGCGGCGGACGACTTCGTCGCCGAGCAGAAACCCGGCTTCAAGGTGGAGGTGGTCACCGCCGACCACCAGAACAAAACCGACGTGGCCGCCAGCCGCGCCCGCGAGTGGTACGACACCGAAGGCGTGGACATGATCACCGACGTGATCAACTCCGCGGTGGCCCTGGCGGTGTCCGAAGTGACCCGCGACAAGGACCGCGTGCTGATGGTCACCGGCGCCGGCTCCACCACCATCAACAACGAGCAGTGCTCGCCCAACACCATCCTCTACGCCTGGGACACCTACTCCCTGGCCAACAGCCTGGGCCGCACCATCACCGAACAGGGCCACGACAGCTGGTACTTCGTGACGGTGGACTACGCGCTCGGCAAATCCATCGAATACGACGCCACCAAGGCGGTGGAAAACGCCGGCGGTGAAGTGCTCGGCTCCCTGCACCACCCCATGGGCGCCTCCGACTTCGCCTCCTTCATGCTGCAGGCGCAGAGCTCCGGCGCCGACGTGATCGGCATCGCCAACGCCGGCGGCGACCTGCACAACGCGGTGCGCGTGGCCAACGAGTTCGGCATCAACCAGTCGCAGAAAATCGTCGGCCTGGCCGCCAGCATGACCGACGTGCACGCACTGGGCCTGGAAGTCACCCAGGGCATGCTGCTGGTGGAAGGGTTCTACTGGGATCAGGACGACGCGGCACGCGAGTGGAGCAAACGCTTCAAGGAAAAGACCGGCAAGATACCCAACATGCTCAACGCCGCCACCTACTCGGCGGTCACCAACTACCTGAGCGCCGCCCAGGAGCTGGGCACCGACGACGCCGACGCGGTGCTGGCCCACTTGCACGAGCAGGAGATCAACGACCTGTTCGCCAAGAACGGCCGCATCCGCCCGGACGGCCAGATGGTCCACGACGTCTATCTCTACGAAGTGAAAAGCCCGAAAGAGTCCGACGGCGAGTGGGACTACTACAAGCTGCGCGAAACCGTGCCGGCGGAAAAAGCCTACCAGCCGCTCTCCGAGTCACGCTGCCCTCTGGTGACCGGTTAAAAAGGGGACAGACATGACGGACGAGGTACTGGGCACCCGGCGGTTGAGCAAACGCTTCAAGGGCTTCACCGCCGTCGACAATGTGGATCTGTCCGTGAAAAAGGGGCACATCCACGCCCTGATCGGCCCCAACGGGGCCGGCAAGACCACGCTGTTCAACCTGCTCACCCGCTTCACCGAGCCCAGCGCCGGCGAGATCCACTTCAACGGGCGCTCGGTATCCGCGCTGCCGCCCCGCGAGGTGGCGCGGCGCGGCATGGTGCGCTCGTTTCAGATCTCCGCGGTGTTCGCCAGCCTGAGCGTGCTCGACAACGTGCGGCTGGCGCTGCAGCGCGAGCTGGGCATGTCGTTCCACTTCTGGAAAAGCGACCGCGTGCTCAACCGGCTCAACGACCGCGCCATGGAGCTGCTCGAGTCCGTGGGCTTGACCGGCGTCGCCTCACACGCCGCCGGCAGCCTGCCCTACGGCCACAAGCGGGCCCTGGAACTGGCCACCACCCTGGCCATGGATCCTGTGCTGATGCTGCTGGACGAACCCACCCAGGGCATGGGCTACGAGGACGTGGACCGGGTCACCGCGCTGATCCAGCAGGTGGCCGTCGGCCGCACCGTGCTGATGGTGGAGCACAACATGAAGGTGGTGGCGTCCATCGCCGACACCCTGTCGGTGCTGCAGCGCGGCCGGCTGATCGCCAGCGGCAGCTACCAGGAGGTGTCCACCAACCCCCGGGTGATGGAGGCCTACATGGGCACCGCCCCCGGGCACGGCAAGGAGAGCGTGGCATGAACACGGCAACGCAAACAGCGGCCCTGGCGGTGCGCGACCTGCACGCCTGGTACGGCGAATCCCACGTGCTGCAGGGCGTCGACTTCCACGTTCAGCACGGCGAAGTGGTCACCCTGCTGGGCCGCAACGGCGCCGGACGCACCACCACGCTACGCGCCCTGCTCGGCCTCACCGGCCGGCGCAGCGGGTCAATACGGGTGTTCGACGAGGAAGTGATCGGCCTGAGCACGCACCGCATCGCCCGGCTGGGCGTCGGCTACTGCCCGGAAGAAAGGGGGATCTTCGCCAGTCTCAGCTGCGAGGAGAACCTGCTGCTGCCGCCGCTGTTCAAGGGCACCGAAGCGGGGCTGTCCCTGGACGAGGTCTACCGGCTGTTCCCCAACCTGGAGGAGCGCAAGCACAGCCCGGGCATGGCGCTGTCCGGCGGCGAACAGCAGATGCTCGCCCTGGCGCGCATTCTGCGCACCGGCGCACGGCTGCTGTTGCTGGATGAAATCTCCGAAGGGCTGGCGCCGGTGATCGTCGACACCCTCGGCCAGGCGATCCAGGAGCTGCGCCGGCGCGGCTACACCATTCTGCTGGTGGAGCAGAATTTCCATTTTTCGGCGGCGCTGTCGGACCGGCTGCTGTTCATGGAAAGCGGCCGCATCATCGACACCCTGACCCCGGACCAACTGGACGACAACGCCGACGAAGTGGCGCGCATGCTCAGCGTCTGAAAACAATAAAGGGAAGGCTATGGATATATTCGGTGTGCCGGTGCAGGCACTCATGGCGCAACTGATGATCGGCCTGGTGAACGGCTGCTTCTACGCGGTCCTGAGCCTGGGGCTGGCGGTCATCTTCGGCATGCTGCACGTGATCAACTTCACCCACGGCGCCATGTTCATGCTGGGCGCCCTGCTCAGCTGGGCCGGCCTCTATTACTTCGAGCTCAACTACTGGGTGATGCTGCTCCTGGCACCGCTGGTGGTGGGCGTGTTCGGCATCGTGCTGGAGCGTCTGTTTCTGAAACGCATTTACAAGCTCGACTATCTGTACGGCCTGCTGCTGACCCTGGGCCTGACCCTGATCATCGAAGGCGCGGTGCGCTCGGTTTACGGCGTGTCCGGCAAGCCCTACGGCCCGGCGCCGATCTCCGGCGTCACCGACCTGGGCTTTCTGATGATCCCCAACTACCGGCTGTGGGTGATCGTCGCCTCGCTGCTGGTGTGCGCCGCCACTTGGTACACCATCGAGCGCACCCGCCTGGGCGCCTACCTGCGCGCCGCCACCGAGAACCCCAAGCTGGTGGAAGCCTTCGGCATCAACGTGCCGGTGCTGGTCAGCCTGACCTTCGGCTTCGGCGTCGCCCTGGCGGCGTTCGCCGGGGTGCTGGCCGCGCCGATCATGCAGGTGTCCGCGCTCACCGGCCAGACCATGATCGTGATCGTGTTCGCGGTGGTGGTGATCGGCGGCATGGGCTCCATCGCCGGCACCGTGGTCACCGGCATCGGCCTGGGCCTGGTGGAAGCGCTCACCAAGGTGTACTACCCGGAAGCCTCTTCCATGGTGATGTTCCTGGTCATGGTGCTGGTGCTGCTGGTGCGGCCCAACGGCCTGTTTGGAGGTGTGGAATGACTCGCCTGATGTGCTACGGCTTCCTGCTGCTGGCCCTGGTGGCCGCCCCCTGGATGGGGCTCTACCCGGTGCTCGGCACCAAGATTCTTTGCTACGCGCTGTTCGCCTGCGCGTTTCATCTGCTGCTCGGCTACACCGGCCTGGCGTCCCTGGGCCACGCCGCCTTTCTCGGCGTCGGCGGCTATGTGGCCGGCTACGGCATCAAGGCCTGGGCGCTGTCGCCGGAACTGGCGCTGCTCGCCGGCCTGTCGGTGGGCGCGCTGATGGGGCTGGTGATGGGCTATGTGTCGATCCGCCGCTCCGGCATCTACTTCACCATGATCACCCTGGCGCTGGCGCAGCTGGTCTATTTCCTGTGCGTGCAGATTCCGCACACCGGCGGCGAGGACGGCCTGCAGGGCATCGACCGGGGCATGCTGTTCGGCTTCATCGATCTGCACAACGACCGCGTCATGTACTACACCACCCTGACCATCGGCGTGGCGGCGTTCCTGTTCATCGCCCGGGTGGTGCGCTCGCCGTTCGGCCAGGCGCTCACCGCGATCAAGGACAACGAGCCGCGCGCGGTATCGCTGGGCTACCACCCGGACCGCTACAAGCTGCTGGTGTTCACCCTGTCCGCCGCGCTCACCGGCCTGGCCGGCGCGCTCAAGGCCATCGGCCTGGGCTTCGTGACGCTCTCCGACGTGCACTGGATGACCTCCGGCCACGCGCTGCTGATGACCCTGGTGGGCGGCCTGGGCACCCTGTCCGGCCCGGTGGTCGGCGCCGTGGTGCTGGTCACCCTGGAGAACAAGATCGGCGAGCTGGGCGCGCTGCTCGCCGGCGTCACCGGCATCGGCTGGTTCGCCACCCTGGGCGAGTCGGTAATGATGATCATGGGCATCGTGTTCGTGATCTGCGTACTCGCTTTCCGGCGCGGCATCATGGGCGAGCTCGACGCTCTGCGCCGCCGTGTCCGCACCCCCAACCCGGCACCGGAGCCTCAATCATGACCACCCATACCCCCGACGCGTTTCACCATCACTGGCCGCCGCGGCTGTCCAAGAGCCTGCGGCCACCGCGCACCACCCTGTGGGACAACCTGGTCACCAGCGCGCGGCGCTATCCGGAAAAAACCGCGATCCGCTTCTTCGATCGCGCGCTCAGCTACCGCGAGCTGCTGTGCCAGTGCGAAACCCTGGCGGCCTGGCTCAGCGGCGCCGGCGTACGCCCCGGCGACCGGGTGCTGGTGATGATGCAGAACTGCCCGCAGCTGGTGATCGCCCACTACGCGATCATGCGCGCCAACGCGGTGGTGGTGCCGATCAACCCGATGAACAAAGCCTCCGAGCTGGGCCACTACATCCGCAACGCCGGCGCCAAGGCGGCGATCTGTTCCGCGGAGCTGGCCCGCGAACTCACCGACGCCAACAACGAACTGCCCCGCGACGAGCAACTGCAGCGGCTGCTGGTGACCCGCTACGCCGACGCCTTCGACCGCGGCGCCAGCCAGGACCTGCCGGTGCCCGAAGAGTGGAACGACTGGCTCTACACCTGCAACCTGCCCCTGGACGGACACACGCCCGTCACCCCCTGGCTGGAGGCGCTGGCCACCACCCTGCCGCCGCCGGTGTTGATCGGCGACCCGGATAAGCCCTGCCTGCTGCCCTACACCAGCGGCACCACCGGCGCGCCCAAGGGCTGCGTCCACCACCACGGCTCGATCATGCACAACGCGGTGGCCAGCTGGCAGTGGATCAACGGCGACCCGGAGAGCGTGATGCTGGCGGTGCTGCCGCTGTTCCACATCACCGGCCTGGTGTGCGTGATGCACGGCACGATCTTCGGCGGCGGCACCCTGGTGATCCTGCCGCGCTGGCAGCGCGACCTGGCCAGCCACCTGATCGAAAAAGAAGGCATCAGCCACTGGCTGTGCATCCCCACCATGGTGGTGGACCTGCTCGCCTCTCCGGATCTGGAACGCTACGACCTGTCGCGGCTGGCGTTCATCGGCGGCGGCGGCGCGGCCATGCCGGAAGCCGTGGCCGAACGCCTCAGGGACACCTACGGGCTGAACTTCGTGGAAGGCTACGGCCTCACCGAAACCTCCGGCCCCACCCATATGAACCCCTGCCACCGGCCCAAGCTGCAGTGCCTGGGCATTCCGTTCATGAGCACCGACGTGAAAGTGCTGGACCCGGACACCCGCGAAGAGTGCGCGGACAACCAGCCCGGCGAAATCGCCATCTGCGGCCCGCAGGTGTTCCAGGGCTACTGGAACAACGACGAAGCCACCGCCAAAAGCTTCCTCTACATCGGCGGCCGTAAGTACTTCCTCACCGGGGATCTGGGGCGGCGCGACGGCGAGGGCTACTTCTACATCACCGACCGCATCAAACGCATGATCAACGCCTCCGGCTTCAAGGTGTGGCCCGCGGAAGTGGAGAGCCTGCTGTTCCGCCACCCCGGCATCCAGGAAGCCTGCGTGGTCGGCAGCCAAGACGCCTACCGGGGCGAAACCGTGCGCGCCGTGGTAGTGCGCCGCGCCTCTCACCCGGGCCTGGACGCAGAGACCCTGATAGAATGGTGCCGCGAAAATATGGCCGCGTATAAAGTGCCGAAAATCGTCGACTTCATGGACGCCCTGCCCAAGAACGGCAGCGGCAAGATCATGTGGCGGGAAGTACAGGACCTATGAGCGAACCGAAAATACGGCGCACCCGCAACGGCGCCCGTCTGCCGGCCGACCAGGCCACACCGCGCTACCTCGGCGAGAACATCGAGAAAGACCTGCGGGAAGTCAGCGAACGGGCCGACGGCGGCACCATGCAAAGCCGCATCCTGGTGGCCGCCATCGCCCTGTTCGCCGAACGCGGCTACGAAAACCTCAACATGCGCACCCTGGCCGGCTGGGTGGGCCTCAAGGCCCCCACCCTTTACAACTATTACGCCTCCAAGGAACAGCTGCTGATCGAAGCCATCGAGCTGGGCATGACCGACTTCTTCAGCTACATCCTGGAAGGCATCGACGAGGTGCCCCGCGAAGAGCGGCTGTTCGAAATCGTGCGCCGCCACGCCGGCTACAAAATGCGCCACCGGCTGATCGCCCGCGCCAACGACCGCCTGATCGATCCGCAATTCGCGCGCATGTTCCTCCCCGAGGACACCGCCCGGCACTTCAGCGGCCGCATGGCCGGCTACCGCCACACCGTCCAGGACCTGGTGCGCGACTACGTCGCCGACGACGCCCCGGTGAGCCCCAAGGTGGTCACCCTGGCCCTGCTCAGCCAGTGCGACCGCATGGCCTACTGGTACAACCCCAAGGGCCAGATGACGCCCGACCAGGCGCTCGAGCAGGTCAGTATTCTGATTCGTCGGATGCTGGGCACCGCCGCCTGAATGCGACGGGAGATTGATTTTTACCTCTGATGGTGCCATATTGGCACCACATTTAAATGAAGAGGTGTCGCATGACGACAGCAGCGACAGACCATGAAAAAGAGAAGCGGCTGGTGGCACGCGCCAAGCCCGAGATCCATCAACGGATTGCGGAAGCGGCGGAGCTGCAAGGCTCCACGGTCTCGCAGTTCCTGCTGGACGCCGCACTGGAGCGCGCCGCCGAGGTCACCGAGCGAGCCACACGGATCAGTGCAAGTCGCGGCGCCTTCGAGAACATGATGACGGCCCTGGACCAGCCGGCTCGCGAACTGCCCCGCCTGAAGCGGGCCGCACAACACTACAAGGACGTGGTGCATGACTCGGATCCGAAAGCAGCCACTTAGCAAGCAACACGACCGGGCCGGCTTCGACTGCGGGGTCGCGGAACTCAACACCTTTATTCAGAAGACCGCACGACGGCAGGACGAACGACACCTGGTGCGCACAACGGTGTTGGTCGATACCGACCAGCCGGAACGCATTCTGGCTTTCTACTCGACCGCGCCCTGCGAGATCGCGCCCCCGCCAGGCGTCACCGCCTGGAAGAACTACCCACATCCTGTGCCTTTTCTGAGAGTGGCGCGGCTAGCCACGCATCGGAGTGTGCAGGGCCAGGGATTCGGTGAGCTGGCGTTACTCTCCGCCATCGACGACGCGGCGACCATCTCCCGAACCTTCACCGCCATCGGTGGTTTGGTGGTGGATGCCAAGGATCAGCAGGCCGCTGCGTTCTGTGAGAAATACGAATTCCTCAGGATCGAAGAAGACGGGCTGCAGCTATTCCTGCCCATTCAAGATTGCATCTCGCTCATGGAGGTGTAGGCGGGACAGTGCGCCGGGGCGTTATGTATACTGCCCGCAACCGCTCGTCGGCAGAGCGACGCGTTTAAAGGCAATGGAAATGAGCAAGTCGAGAGAGACCGGCATCGAAGAGGAAATTCGCAGCCTCATCGAGACCAGAAGAAGAGAAATCAAAGAGAAGTTCGATCGGCATGTATCCGTTCAAGACTTGCTCACGGACCGATGGGAAACCGCCCGTTTCTACGGTTTTGGGGAGGGCACGTCCTGCTACAACAACGTGCTGATTCTGGGAGACGTGAAAGTCGGGAAAAACACCTGGATCGGCCCCAATGTGGTGCTGGATGGGTCCGGCGGGCTGGAGATCGGTGACTACGTCTCCATCAGCGCGGGTAGCCAGATCTACACCCACCACACGGTGGATTGGAGCACCTCTCTGGGCGAGAAAGGCATCGAAAGAAAGCCCACCCGCATCGGCGATGGCGTCTACATCGGTCCCAATACGATCGTGCAGATGGGCGTTTCCATCGGCGACAAAGCGATCATCGGGGCCATGAGCCTGGTAAACAAAGACGTGCCCGCCCAAGGAAAATACTACGGCACCAAACTCATAACAGACTAAGCGGATTCACGGCCACGCAGCAGGCACCAGCAAGCGGTAACCATGCCCAGGTAGCCGGCCAGGCCGCGCGCGTCGCGGAGCATGGACTGGGTAAGGCCGAAGCCGATGAAGGCGACCCCCACCACCAGGCCGGCGACCGCCAGTGCCCGGGTGGTGGCGTCGGGGCGGCCACTCAGGGCGCGGGCGAACAACAGCAGCGGCACGCCGTAGAGCATCAGCAAAGACCCCAGGCCCACCAGGCCCCGGCGGGCGGCGGTGTCGATCAGGTCGCTGTGAAGCTGATCGTGCTTACTGACCGCCGGGTGCAGGTCCCAGACCGCCACCCAGTCGTCACGCCGCGCCTGCAGCCGCCCTTCGCCCCAGCCAAACAGCGGCTTCTCGGAAAACAGCTGCACGCCGACGCGCCACATCTCCACACGCACGCCGAAGGAATTACCGCGCTCACCCTCGTCGTACTCGTCCACGCTCTCCACGGCCTCGCCAACGCGCTCGGTCACCGCCACCGTGGGCGACAACGACGCCAACAGCAGCAGACCCAGCAACGCCGTCACACCGATACCGAGCACCGGGCGCGGCAGCGTGCGCCAAAAGCCCAGGCCCACCACGACCACCAGCGCCGGGAACACCACCCAGCTGCCCCGGGTACCGGACAGCAGCGACGCACCGAGGCCGAACGCCAGCGCCAGTAACAGGCCGGCCCGCGCCCAGCCGGAACGCACCGCGAACGCCCCCACCCAGGCCAGGGCGCCCAGCAGTAACGAGAGCATGCCGAAGGGAATGGGATTGATACCGTTGTCGGCGCGGACATCGCCAAGGATCCAGACTTCCCAGCCCGCAATCAGCCCGGCCAACAACGCACCCAGGCCGGCACCCCACCAGAGCGCCGCGGCCGATGGACACAAGCGGCGCCAGCCCAGCCACACGAACGCCGCCAACAAGGGCCAGAGCGGCAACCAAAGCCCGCCCCGCTCAATGGCCCGGGGCCAGACCCCGGTGCGCGCCACATCCGCCAGCCAGATCAACGAGAACGCCGCCAGGGCGGCCAGGAACCAAAAGTCCTCGCGGCTCAGCGGCGTCACCGCCCGGCGCCGCGTGGCAAAAGCCACAAGCGCCAGGGCAGCCGACGCCAGCGGCACCACGGCGTAAGCCAAAGGCCAGGCAACAAGCAAAGACAGGAAAGCGGCCAGCACAAGCCCGGCCAGGGAAGAAGAGATCATGGTGGTAGGAAGCGACCGTGCCACAAAGGTTCCAGCGAAAATCGAGCGCAGGCGGCGGGGCTCGGCCTACTAATTATGTTCTTGCTTTCCAGCGAGAGGGGTTTCGGCTTCCGTGCATCACCGCGACGACAACGATCTGTTCACTTTCAACCCGATAGTAGATGCCGAACGGAAACCGATGAGTCAGAGCACGTTGGGTATTACGATGAATCGCCGGATACAAGGAAGGTAAGGTCGCGAGCCTATTCAACGTTACCAAAACTTCGTCGATGAATTCATGGCCCAACCCATCCGCTTGATCTTCGTACCAAGCTGCAGCTTCCTCGATGTCCTGTTCCGCTTCAAGCCGTAAATAAATGGAAGCCTTCACAGTCGCTTCCGAATATCGTCCAGCGCCTCCTTGGCAGGGCGACCGGGGTTACCATCCGCTTCATAAGCATCAAGCCGCCGATCAAGCTCCACTCTTTGTTCATCCGTAAGAGGTAGCGCCCCCTGGTCAGCCGCAATACTGTCCCAAAGCTCTTCGACAAGATGCATACGCTGCTCCACGGGGAGCTGCCGTAGTGATGCAAGATCCATAAATGCCTCCATTGCAGCGTCCAATATAAATCGGACCTCAACCTGGAACGAGTTTAACAGATATTAGGGCGCGTACGCTTTTATCGGCCAGCGGCACCGCCCATAGGCGCAATCGCCTGGGGCCAGTATGCCCTGGGCCCAAGCACACGGGATGTCGGCCAGAACGTCAATCGTTGTCAGCGAACAGCTATTGGCCTGTGGGGAGATCTTTCACGATGAGGTGCTGGGTCCCGGGCGGCAGGCCGCCCTTTCGCGGGCGGGGCCCGCTCCCACAATGGCCCGCTCGCACAAGGGATCAGCCGGAGGCGCGGGCGGCGGTGTTTTGCGCGGTGGCCTCGGCCATAACGGCTTCGAGGGCGTGGCAGGTCCGGGCTATGTGGCTGTCTTCCAGGGTGGGGTGGACCATGAACATCAGGCTGGTGTCGCTCAATTCGCGGGCATTGGTCAGCGGCGCCTCCGGCACCAGGCCCGCATCCTGGAAGCACTTCTCCAGATACACCTCCGAGCAGGAGCCGGAGAAACAGGGCACGTCATGCTCCAGCACGGCGGCGAGAATACGGTCCCGGTCCCAGCCGGCGGCCAGTTCCGAGGGTTCCACGAACAGGTAGCACTTATAGCCGGCGTGGCCCACGGCTTCCGGCACGGTGGGCACTCGCAAACCCGGCAGCGCCCGTGCGGTCTCCCAAATACGCTCGCAGTAATCACGGCGCACCCGGGTCCACTCGGGCATCCGCGCCAGCTGGATACGGCCAATGGCCGCCTGGATCTCGGTGAGGCGGCCATTGGTGCCGAAGCTCTCATGCAACCAGCGGTAACCGGGCGGGTGCTCGCGCTCGTAGACGGCTTCCCAGCTTTTGCCATGGTCCTTATAGCTCCACATCCACGACCACAGCGCGCGGTCGTTGGTGGTGACCATGCCCCCTTCCCCGCCGGTGGTCATGATCTTGTCCTGGCAGAACGACCAGCAGCCCACATGGCCGAAACCGCCCACCGGCCGGCCGCGCCAGGTGGCGCCATGGGCCTGGGCGCAGTCCTCGATCAGATAGAGGCCGTACTGCTCGGCCAGCGCCGCCATGGCGTCCATGTCGCAGGGCCAGCCGGCCAGGTGCACGCACACCACCGCCTTGGTGGCCGGCGTCAACGCCGCCGCCACGGTCTCGGCGGTGATGTTCTGGCTGTCCCGGTCCACATCCGCGAACACCGGGCGCGCGCCCACATTGACGATGGCCGACGCGGAAGCCAGGAAAGTGCGTGAAGTCACCACAACATCATCCCCGGCGCCGATCCCCAAGGCCCGCAACGCCAGATCCAGCGCCACGGTGCCGTTGGCCACTGCCACCGCGTACTCGGTGCCGGCGAAAGCGGCGAACTCACGCTCAAACGCCCGGCACTCATCGCCGGTCCAGTAGTTCACCTTGTTCGACAACAATACCCGCTGAACGGCGTCCGCCTCTTCAGGGGTGTAGGACGGCCAGGGAGGGAAAGGTCCCTTCAACATTGCAGCGCTCCTTCAATGCGTGTGATCCCCATCACAACGCCAAGATACCCATCACCATAAGCGATGGCCTGTACAACTGTAGAGTGCGATTTTGTTATCGGGCTGGCACACCCATAACTGTAGCCCCGGCGGGCACATCGGACACAACCGCCGCGCCGGCGCCGACGATGGCGCCACGACCGACCGTGACACCCTGCTTAACCACGGCGCCGATACCCACCCAGGCGCCCTCTCCCACGGTCACGTTACCGCCCAGACAGGCCCTGGGGCTGATGTGCACCCAGTCGCCCAACCGGCAATCATGCTCGACCACCGCACCGCTGTTGATAATCACGCCCTGGCCGGCGAGAGCGTCCGGGTTCACCACCGCACCGGCAAACGCCACGGAGCCGGCACCAAGGGCCGCGAAAGAGCTGATCGCAGCCAGCGGGTGCATCACCGTGGCCACGGACACGCCCGCCTCGCGCAAGGCGGTCTGTTTCGCCATACGGATGTCATTCGCGCCGATAGCCACGATGACGCCTTCGTAGTCACGATGACGTTCAAGCAGCGCCGCCCAATCACCGACCACCGGCCAGTTGCCGTTGTCCTGCTTGGCCGGCCAGGCATCGTCGAAGAACACCAAGTCCCGACACCCGCCAAGAAGCGCGGCATCGGCAACTACTTTGCCGTGCCCGCCAGCGCCTAATATCGCCAAGGACTTATTCGTCACGGTTCGACCCCTTGAACCTGGGCATGGTGGCCTCCTCGCCGTGGGAAATGCCGTCGCGCTTAAGGACCTGCAGGACTGTCTTGAACAGAATCTTTATGTCCAACCACAGGGACCGGTTATCGACATACCAGACATCCAGCTCGAACTTCTCTTCCCAGGATAAGGCGTTACGGCCATTGATCTGTGCCCAGCCCGTAATGCCCGGCCGGACCTCATGGCGGCGCGCCTGGCGCTGGTTATACAGCGACAAATAGTCCATCAGCAGCGGACGGGGCCCGACCAGGCTCATATCGCCTTTCAGCACGTTAAAGAGTTCTGGAAGCTCATCCAAACTCGATTCGCGCAAAATACGGCCAAATTTCGTTATGCGCTCAGAGTCCGGAAGCAACACACCTTCGGAATCACGTATATCAACCATCGTCCTAAACTTAATAATCCGAAAGCGCTTACCATTTAGTCCTGGGCGATCCTGGGAGAAAAGCACAGGCATACCAATCTGCGTGGCGGTCAGAACAGCGCATGCCAAGAAAACCGGAGATAAGATAATCAATGCAAAAAGGCTGAAAAAAATATCAAAGGCTCGTTTCATGGATTAACAACCTATTTAAAATTCTCGGAGCGAAACTTTTTTGTAAAAAGATAGCAGATGTTCAAGGTAGACCTCTCGATCAAATCGCTCTTCGATTCGCTTTCTAGCATTGCACCCAATCTCTAAAATTCTTATCCTATCAAGGGCAAAGGCGTTCTTCATCGCTTCTGCTAAACCCGCCACATCTCGAGGAGAAACCAGCCAACCGTTCCAACCGTCCACTATGACTTCGTTACAACCATTAATATTTGAGGCGATCACCGGCTTACACATAGCGCCGGCCTGGAGAACGACATTAGGAAAGCCCTCCCTGAAACTTGGAAGCACCAAAACATCAGATCTAAGAAGCACATCTCGCACATCATTCTGGAACCCCAAAAATGAGATCCTGGGATGTGACTTAATAACCTCAAAAGTACGATCATCAAGCGGGCAGGTGGTATCGACTGACCCGGCCATTAGTAACTGAGCTTCGAACTTCAAGTCCAGGAAAGCCGAAACCAGCACCTTTATACCTTTATCACGATTAAGGCGACCAATATAACAAAATGTAAAGCTCTCGACGGGAGTATGGTTTACATCACGCATCAAATCAGGCTTAAAATAATCCAAATCGACGCCTGCTATATTTCCGTGCCCGATCACGTTTATTGTCTTTTTTGTAACCTCATACTCATAGAGATCATTTTTTACACCTTCGCCCTCAGGCACGACGTGTGTCGCAGCGGAGCTAATCAGCCTGTCCGCGGCCAGAACCAACCTTTTTCTTAACCCCTTAGATGTAGGAAAAATCAGCCCTGTAAAAGTATGCACCCTAGTGGTAACTCCAGCCAAATATGCAGCAGTCATTGCGACCAAGCCAGCTTTTGGTGTGTAAGAGTGCACGATATCAGGCTTTAGCGTCACTAGAAGTCGCCACATTTTAAGTATAGAGATTATATCTCTCATCGGAGATATCCCTCTTGTCATCGCCAAAGGATAAACGGGAACAGATTCGCTTTCTTGAACGGTATCAATACCGTCGGGAGAAGTGATACAGCTTACATCGAAATACTGACTCAACCAGCTCGGTTGACCTTTCAGGATTGTGGCCAACGTCTCCGGGACAGTGGTAACGATAACAAGACGTTTCTTCATGAAGCTCTCAATCTAATTGCTATTGGCTAAAGGCATTAGCTCAATCTTGGATTAGACCTCAAAATACGATCACTTTTATAGGCTCGACTCAAAGCTGACAAAGTCAAAACAATCAGCATCGGTGCAAACATCCACTTCTGGCGCATAGCGATACCTAGATTAGCCGTAGTCATGGACAATATAACCCAGGCAGAGAAACTATATGTCCATAAGAAAATACGACCACTTTTATCTATATCGGTTTGAAAATTTTTACGCTTTAGCACCAAACGAAGCGACAAAAAAAGCATTAAAAGCAAAACGACGTTATCCAGGGACGCTGCTAAAGCGGCGAAATTGTGCGCCTCAAAAGGCAACGGTCTAAAAAAATATGTAAATAGTTTTACAACTAGAGACATATTATTTATGTCAACACTAGATGCTCCATCAAGGTTCTCTTTCTGCCTCTGCTCAATGTATTCGACTAAGTCAGAAACTTGTGCATCGCCTCCAACACCAGCGTAGCTAAGCGCTAGCGGGACTAGAAGAATTGCTCCTCCGGCGGCTACTAACGAGTATAAAAAACGCTGGACGGGAGACGCTCCCGGTTGGAAAAAAAGGGCTAAGGAGAGGGCTATTACCATCAGGCCAGACATATGTGGTCGAACTATAAGCATCAGAACTATAGCAAATACCATCAGCCATATATATCTTTTTAAGTCTAGACTTGCCCACAGGGCTAGGCCTACGCTCATAAAAGAAAATGCATCTTTCCCTAGAGCCGAAGACCAAAAACTTACAGAGGGTAGGAATATGATGACAGTAGATATTCTAGTAATATAAGAGGGAGCCCCCAATGTAATGTATGAAAGAACTGCATAGAAAGCTAAGAACCCAATAAAACCAATAATATTAAATACCAGAAAGAGTCCAAGGTATGAAAAGCCCAAACCTTGCGAGAATATAGCCGAAAAAGCATCAACGCTATCTGTACCTAAAGAAATAGACCAATCGAAGGTAAGACTTCTTTTATAATAACCTATAGAATCGGCTTGATTATAAAGCGAATAAAAAAGATACAGGAAGCAAAAGATCGTGTGCCACAAGTACAGTAGTATAGCTTTTTGAGGGTAGACTGCGTAACGGCGAGAAAGAAAAAGGGCTACAAACAGGCCTATCGTAAACACCAAAGCCGAAGACAACACATGCCATGAATTAAGAATGATTTGCATAAAAACCCAAACCCTTAAAGCTCAAATAGCGTAAGTCAAAATTCATAAGGTAAAACTGCCAAAGCAGTATGTCAGTGGCATAGCATTATCAATGTCAGCTTCAGAAAGAACCATCATATATTCTTATGTATTGTTGGGCTGTATTATCGAGAGAATAATTTTCAATGACTCTATTTCGGGCTTCCTTTCCCATCAATTCGATTTCGCTGTCCTTAAAATTAAATGCTTTCTCTAACCCTGCCGCTAAAAGCAGGGGGTTTTTTGGCGGTACTAATATTCCGGCGTTACCAAGTACCTCTTTCACACCGCCGCTATCTGTTGCCACGACTATGCGCTCAGTCGCCATAGCTTCAGCTACGGCTAGACCGAATCCTTCCCAAGCCGATGGGAGTACATAGACATCGCTAGCTGACATTAGCGCCGGTATATCAGTTCGAAGACCGAGAAAGCATACGTGATCGGATATACCCAAGGATAACGCCAGAGCCTCTAAAGCAGGTTTCTCAGGGCCAACGCCTGCAATTAACAGTAACGGATTATAGCCCCTATTTAGAAGCGTACTTAAAGCAGACAACAAATTCGGATAATCCTTTTCTGGCCAAAGACGGCCAACTGCCAGAACCAGAGGTCCGCGACGGGCGCCAAGTAATTTCTTTCTTAGAGTGTACCGAGAGTCGGAACGATAAGAGAACTCATCTGTGTCGATGCCGTTCAAGACTGGAATGATCCTATTAAACGGTACCGCTCTTTTTGCGACAAAAGTTTCCACCGCATTCCTTGACACATTTGTAGTTATATCAGAAAGCTGATCTGTCACACGGTAAGCAAGCATACGCAATTTACCACCTTCGTAAGTGCTATGCGCACTTGATATAAGTCTTTTAACTGGCGCAACAAACCTAAGCAATCTGCATACAATATTAGAGTGAAACATATGACTATTAATTACATCCGGCTTGAATTGCTTAACAAGCTTTCTCAGATTAATAAAACCCTTTATTATTCCATGAGGAGATTTAGAAAAATTAATGAAAACCAACTTTACTCGGCTATCTCGTGGGAGCATATCGGCCGGACCCACGAAGTAAGCCAAAGTCACTTCGTGTCCAGCCTGGACAAACTTATCCGACAAATTAGTTACCAATCTTTCTGCGCCACCTACTCCAAGACCCGTTATAACCAGAAGTATCTTCATGATTTATATCTTTACCCTGACATTAGGATCGACTATCAATTCTATGAATTGGTCGACGTGCTTTTCTATACTATACCTATACGCACCTAAAGATGCCTGTTCAGCCTTTTCTTCTGCATCGTCGTAGATAGCTACATTTTTTATAATCGAGAACAGCTCCTTTATATCTCCTTGACGAACAAAAAAACATTCAGAATCTTTCAAGGCGTTTTTAAAAATAACGTTATCCCAAGCTATTATTATTTGTGATGCCGCCATTTGCTCTATCAATGCATTAGAAACACCACCGCCGCCCATGGTAGGCGTGAAATACGTTAAAGCTACACAGCAATCTATATCGTTTAGAAAACCAGACATTTCGAGGTTACTTAGATAACCGTGGTATACTAACTTATTGTCAAGATGATATTTTTTAACCGTATCTGAGAAAGGCCCAACGCCCACAACGTGATATTCAACTTGATCTAAAATACCAGCTTCATGGGACGCTTGTACGAGCAGCAGAAAGTCACGAATCCCTTTAACCTCTGCTAGGCGGCCTACAAAAGCCACTCTCAGTTTATCTGAACGCCTTTTTTTAGGGCGCTGAAATTTTGAGAGGGATATAGCATTCGGTATTACGGTACAAGCAACACCCATTTCTCTATAGAAAGCTGCCGTGTCCTCACCATTAGCGATAACAGTTCCAAATTTTTTATTTAAAACATATTTTTCAAAAAATTTTACAACAGGGATAGAGACAACAGGTAGTGAATCCGACTTTTCTTTGGTGTAAACAGTTCTAAGCCACATAACTTTCTCTGATATGTCGGCGTTCTTTTGTCCAGACAAAATAATTGCCAACGCTTCAGGCAGGCCTCCAACACCAATAATTATATCTGCTTTTTCCTTCACTTGCGTATAAGCTTTACGTAAAGACAAGGCAAACTGCAGAGATATCGGGATCTTTTTAGAATTACAAGGCACCTCTACTTTGGAAACTCTCGACTCATTTACAAAATCTTTTGTGCCAAGGATGCTATTCCCATCGACTGGCAAGCAAAAAATTCTAAACCTTATATCTACATTTCGACACAACGTTTCTATTAAGAAATTATATAGCCATGTTTCTCGACCACCGTCCCCCAGACCTATTCTCGAGATCATCACGATATCAATTAGCATCGCGTATCACCCTCGCAGGCACACCGGCTATAACACACAGGTCCGGAAAACTCTTAGTAACAACGGCGTTAGCGCCTATGAAACAATGATTACCAACAGAGATAGGCCCGAATATCTTAGCACCTGGGCCGATGTAACAATTTTTCCCTATTCGCGGACACAGCGACTTGGCTTCCTCTTCGCTGAAAAAGCCGGCTTTCCCACCGATATTGACACCCGCATGTATACGACATCTAGCTCCAATCGACGAATTTGGATTAACAATTATTGTGCCGTAATGAACTATGCAAAGGCCGGGCCCAAAAACAAGCGGAGGTATTGAGAACGATAATTTCACCGACAAAGATCTAAAATAGACCTTGAATATAAATCGAAGAAAGCTGCGCTTTATTATTAGATATTCATAAATTCTTAGTGCTATCTGGAAGCGGATTATAGGGTCAAGAATCGATATCAATTTAAAATCACGACCTCTTGCCCTTAAGTCTAATCTGATAAAAATGAGCAGGCACTTTAAATCTTTTGGCTTTTTTAGCACTAGGCTTACCTCATACGTTGCCAAAAATCCAGTAATTCGTAAATTCAAAAAAGACAAGCAAAAGCAAGAAAACCAATGCTATCTTAATATGATTAAATAAAACCAATAACGGAGGAATTTTGCAACGCCAAAAAATAAAACAAAGTTGTAATATCGCACCTATTACGCTCACAACCGAAAACATAACAACCACAGTCTCCAAGCTCCAGAACATCGAGCCCAGGATCAGCACGATAATTCTCGCAAAAAAGATAGCGCCTTGCAGAAAGGCAGCCGCTTTTTGCTCTTCAAGAACTGCGAATATTGTTATTAAAGGTGAGACCACAAACTGCGAGACAAAAAAAGGCACCAGATAAGTTGCTATCTTACCTGCCTCAATCCATGCTTCGCCGAAAACATAGCCAAATACCTCCTCGCCAAATAGAAAAATTATTACGGCAGGCATCAAAGACAAATAAAACATTTTCGTATAAACGTTAAGGATCATCTGGTTTCTTTCTAAAACCGATGTTGAGTCAGATACATGAGAGAAGAAAACGCTGCCTACCGCGCCCCCTATCACGTTCAGCGGCGCAGAGAGAACTCTCTCCGAGAGCGCATACAATCCAGCCGCTGATGGGCCAAACATCAAACCTAAAAGTACAGTCGGCGACTGCTGACCCGCAGCAAAAAAAACAGCATAAGAAGTATCGAAAAGAGGAAACCTTCTATATCTAAAAGCTACCTCCTCTAATCTTTTTTTATTTTCTCTAAAAACGTCTCTTGCGAAGACTGCATTTTTTTTTAATATAATAAACTGAATGACTTGGCCGAGAAAGTGAGCAGCTATTAAACCTAAAGGACCACCTTTGAAAAAGGATAGTTGCACAGCAGCGGTCAAAGAAGACTGGGCTACTCTCGAAACGGCAATCCGATGGAATTTTTTCTCGCGCAACTGCCATTTTGTTAATATTTGGCAGCCGACAGTCGCAAAGAAAGCGAAAGGGAGAAATAGGAAATATGCGCTTATTTGTAATGAAGAAAATGACAGGTAAGATAGTACTGCAAACACCAGAATTGAAATGGGCATTGCTATAAGAAAGCATAATATTAATATACTATAGGCATCTCTTCTTTTCCTTGGTAACAATATTGCCATTTCATAGCGCAAAGACCCGAGGACTACAATTATAGCCATTACGCTAATGTAGACCGCAAATAGCCCAAATTCAGAGGGGCTGTATAGTCTAGTAATGAATGGTGCTACAAATAAAGTTACAGCCTGCGCAAATACAGTCCCACTCAAGATAACGCCAACACTTTTGAAAAAGCTATCCTTCTCAATTTTCTGTTTCATTGGTAACCAACAAGCATGCAGGTCATGTTAAATTCACTTTTGCTGTAAGTGCTCTTCGATCTGACGGTGCATTCATGTTAACCACCTATCGCCGATATATTCATAGTCATTTAAATGCACACGAGACTAGATCGCTTAGTTTTCGAAAATTTCTTTTATCAAAATGCATTTGGATACTTACAAATTTCATATTCTGATAAGTAATACGCAGCAACACATGAAACTCACCACCAAAGTTCCATCTATGTCTTTAACCGGTTCGGCGATGCCTTCCACTTTTAATTCTGTTATTTGATGATTTTAGTGCAGGCGCTTAAATTAAAAATTTTTCTTTGTAGTTAGAAGCGACACCAGCTACATCACCAGATAAAAATAAGCTTTAAAAAACCTTTTAGAATTGCTTTCCGATCAGCTTACTTCATAGTAAGACGAATCTGCTTTAGGGATAATGTCAGATACAAATCGAACTTAGATAGTAGCTTTCAAGAGCCGGGACAGGAATGAATGAGCTTCCCTCGGCTCAGCAGGTACGACGTGCCCGCAGCGTATTTTATTCACGGTTTCAACACTGTGCCGAGCGTCTTCTATACCGTAACCACGATCAGCTAATATCTCTTCATAGCTCACAGTATGTAAATCGGTGAATCCGGCTGAGAACTCAATTTCATTTCCGTCTACGGTAATCGAACGATATGTGCTTTGCTTGCTCTCGACGCTTCCGGGGAGGTCTTGGGTGTCAATGGATAGAAACCAGGGCACTCGTGCTTTTTCGTATTCCAGGTAGCCGGCCGCTTTTTGGTTGTCGGCGTAGTGCAGCACGTTCTTCTCGAGCTTTCCGAAGATAAAGTGCAGCATGTCGAAGAAGTGTACGCCGATATTAGTGGCCACTCCGAAGGACTTCCTGGGGTCCCCTTTCCAGCTCTCCATGTACCACTTTCCCCTGGAGGTGATGTAGGTGAGCTCTACTTCATGCTTTGGGCCAGCGGGCTGGGCGTCGACTTTCTTTTTGAGGTCCAGGATAGCCTGGTGGTGGCGCAATTGAAGGATGTTGTATACCCGCTTTCCGGTTTCAGCCTCCACTTTGGCGAGCTCATCCAGCAGCTCGGGCGTGGGCACAAGCGGCTTCTCACAGATCACATCACAGCCCAGACGCAGGCCGGCGGCGATATGCGGGTGATGCAGATAGTTCGGTGAACAGATCGCGACGTAATCCAGCGCGGTTTCCGGGTCCCGTTTTAGTTGCCAAGCGTGCTCCTGGAAGCGTTCGAACTCAGTGAAAAAATCGCTGCCGGGTGCGAGCGAGTCGATAATGCCCACGGAGTCGTTGATGTCGTACGCTACGGACAGGCGACTGCCCGTCTCGTTGATCGCTTTCATATGTCGAGGAGCGATGTAGCCGGCGGCGCCGATGAGTGCGAAATTCTTCATTCGTTACTTTACCTTATGCTTTTACGACTTTGGGGTCTTGTGCCCGATATTTACCGCGCGTATCGACGATGATCGCGGCATTTTCTCGAATCATTTCATAGTCGAACCGGTCGTGATCGGTGGTCAGCACCACCGCATCGAAGGTGGCCAGGGTATCCGGCGTTAGCGGGACACTGTCCAGTTCGAACCGGTGCTCGCGCATCTTGGGGAAGGTCGGCACATGGGGATCGCTGTAGGCCACCTGGCATCCTTTATCCTGGATCAGCTCCATGATTTCCACGGAGGGGGACTCGCGCATGTCGTCGACGTTTTTCTTATAGGCGATGCCAAGAACCAGCACCTTGCTGCCTTTCAGCGGTTTACCATGGTCATTCAGGGCGTCCATGAGCTTACCAACTACGTATTCCGGCATGGCCTGGTTCACTTCCCCCGACAGCTCGATAAAACGCGTATGCAGACCGTACTCGCGCGCTTTCCAGGTCAGGTAGAACGGATCAATGGGAATACAGTGTCCGCCCAGACCCGGCCCTGGATAGTAAGGGGTGAAGCCGAAGGGTTTGGTGGCGGCGGCGTCCACCACCTCGAAAATATCGATTCCCATGCGGTCGGCGACCACTTTCATCTCGTTGACCAGCCCGATGTTCACCGCTCGGTGGATGTTCTCGAGTAATTTGGTCATCTCGGCCACTTTGGTGCTGCTCACCGGGACCACCTGGTCGATGGCCTGCTCATAAAGCGCCACGCCCACATCGCGACAGGCCGGGGTGTGTCCGCCGAGCACTTTGGGGATGGTGCTGGTCTGGAAATCCAGGTTGCCGGGGTCTTCCCGTTCCGGGGAATAGACCAGGAAGACGTCCTCGCCCACCTTGAGGCCCTGCGCGGTGATCCGGGGCAACAGCTCTTCCTCGGTGGTGCCGGGGTAGGTGGTGCTTTCCAGGGACACAATCTGGCCGGGCCGGAAATGAGGCTGCAACGCCTCTACCGTGTTGACGACGAAGCTTAGGTCCGGCTCCCGGTACTTGTTCAGCGGCGTGGGCACACACAGGATCAGGGCGTCGCATTCCGCGGCGCGGGCAAAGTCCGCGGTGGCCTCGAACCCGCTTTCTCGCGCCGCGGCGACCCGTTCAGACGCCAAGTGTTCAATGTAGCTGACCCCGCTGTTGAGCTTATCCACTTTGCCCTGGTCGATATCAATGCCGAGGACCCGGAAACCGATGCTGTTGTAGCGCAGCATCAGGGGCAGGCCCACATAGCCGAGGCCGACGATACCGATTACCGCCTCCTTGGTCTTAAAGCGCCGAATTACGGCTTCTTTGCCACCGCTCACACGAAGTCTCCTTGTTGCTTTCTTTATGGTCGCCTTTTTTGCGGGCGCCATTGTAATCCAGACACGCTACCGCCGCAGGGTTTGCCGCCGGTTCCCTGAGGACGGTCCAGGTGATGTGCGGATTCTGCCTTTTTGCGCGCTGCCTTGATAGCGGCGCCCGAGTTCCGTGGCCAGGGCCCGCTTGGCTTGCTCATCGCCGTGCACCAGGCGGATTTCCCGGGGCCACCGGGTCATACCAGTGACGAAGTCGATCAGGCCATTGCGGTCGGCGTGGGCGGAATAGCCGCCGATGGTGTCGACACCGGCCTTTATCTCGTGGATCTCGCCGTCCAATTCCACCTGGCCGCCCTGCCCTTGCGTCTGCAGCTCCCGGCCGGGGGTGCCGGCGGCCTGGTAGCCGACGAACAGTACATTGTGGCGCCGGTCGCCGAGCATCGCCTTCAGGTAATTGACGATGCGCCCGCCGGCGCACATACCGCTGGCGGCGATCACCACCGCCGGGCGGCCTGTGCCGGCCAGGTGGGCGACCATGCGCTGGTGGGTTTCATGGTCGTCCACCGTAAACAGCTGCTCGAAAGCCAGCGGGCCCCGCCCCTGGCCTACCCGCTCAAGCGCCTGTTCGTCCCAGTGCTCACGGAGGCCTCTGTAGGCCTGCGTGAACCGGCCGGCCAGGGGCGAATCCAGGATCACCGGCAGGTCGTTCCAGTGGAGCCCGCCGGCGGCCTCCTTGCCCTGGTTCTCGTGGATCAGGTCTTCCAGCTCATAGAGCAGCTCCTGGGTGCGACCAATGCTGAACGCGGGGATCAGCACCGTGCCCCGATTCACCAGAGCGCGCTCAATCAGGGTCCGCAGGCGGTGACGGCGGGCGTCCGGGTCGTCGTGTTCCCGGTCGCCGTAGGTGCTCTCAAGCACCAGGATGTCACAGCCGTCCGGCTGTTCGGGTGGCCGCAGTATCGGCGACTCTTTGTTGCCCAGGTCACCACTGAAGATCACCCTGGTGTCCTTGCCGCGGGCCTCACCGGTCAAGGCACACTCCACATAGGCGGAGCCGAGGAGATGCCCGGCGCGGCGCAGGCGGATCGCCGCCTCTTTGCCCGCGCCCTGGTACACGCTGTGCCACTGGTCGAAGGGCAGCGGCCGCAGCAGACGCTGTATCCGGCTCAGATACCAGTTTATCGCCTCCGGCTGGCGGCTGATGGCCAGCTTAAAGGCGTCCTCCAGCATGATCGGCAACAGCTCGGCGCTGGGCTCGCTGCAAAAGATCGGCCCATCGAAGCCGGCGGCCAGCAGCCAGGGAATACGCCCCACATGATCGAGGTGCACATGGGTGATCACCAGCGCCCGGATGTGGCCGATATCGAATTCGATTTCGGGGCGCCCGGCGTCGGCGCCGTCCGCGCCCCGGTCACCGCCCTGAAACAGGCCGCAGTCGATCAGCAGCCCCGCGTTGTCGTCCAGCGTCAGCTCGTGGCATGAGCCGGTGACGCCGGTGGCGGCGCCGTGGTGTTTTATCACACTCTTATTGGAATCGTTCACTGTCTGTCCCCCGTTCAGGCACGCTACCGCCGCAGGGTTTGCCGTCGATTCCCTGAGGACGGATCGGTGCCTTTCTTTTTTTTTGCAGGTCTCTGGGATCCTGCCGGCAAGCTTTGCTTGCCTTTCGCGGGCGGGGCCCGCTCGCACAAGGCCCGCTCTCACAACCAAAAAGGGCTACACGGTGCTTATGTCTTTCAGGGCCAGGGTGAGGCGGTGCTGCTTGTGGAGCATGCTGAGCAGCACGATGGCGCGCTCCTGGCCGTCGAAGCGGTGGAACACCGCCTCCATGTCCGCAAAGGGGCCGTGATCAATGCGCAGGCGGTCGCCCGGGCGCAGCGCGGGGCGGTCATCGTTGGCGCTGGTCTGGGTTTGCAGCTTGAGGGCATCGATCACGGAGGGCGGCACCGCCGCCGGGCGGTCGCCGAAGGCCACCAGTTTGGTCACGCCACGGGTGGAGCGGATGGTGTGCCAGCCACTGCCCTGCTCGGACAGTTGAATAAAGAGGTAGCCGGGGAACAGGGGTTCCTGGCGTTGCACGCGCCGGCCGGCGCGCACTTTTTCAAGGCAGAGCTGGGGCTGAAAGCAGGTAAAGCCCTGATTTTCCAGGTTTTCCTGGGCCCTGTAGTTCTGGTTGGCGCGGCACTGAACCACGTACCAGCCTGAATCGCTCATGCCGTTTTCCTTTTCGGGGCTCTGCCCGTGCCCGGCCCTTTTGAGGCCGAGTGTCCGTATTCATGTAGCTTCGCGCGGGGAGGTGACGTTCGCGTGACGGAGCCTACGTTAGCCGGGCGGAGTTCGCCTTGCCGTAGTGCTCAGGTTGTCTTTTGTTGCGATTTTTTACATCCCCCCGGAATATCGATTTGTGATCCTAGTGCAAATAGTTTATGTGATCAACATCACGTTATTGCGTCGGTACCGGCTCTGGTGGACCTTCAATGAGACGCCGGGCAAGCACCGAGTAATCCAGATGTTCTCTGGCCAGCTTCTCGGAAGCGTCACGCATCCTGTTCAAATCGACCGTGCCTGAGCTGATTTCAGTCAGCACAGCGGCCAGGTCCTCCTCGGTGTCGACGAGCCAGCCGTTGTTTTCCGTGTATATATCGTGACCCTCGATGTTTTCCAATACCGGGACGCAACGGCAGCAGAGACTGGTCTGCATGGTGGCGGACTGGCTTCCCGGTTGCAGATAAACATCGGCACCGCAGAGTAACGCTTTTATCTCAGCAGGCGTCTTCCAACCGAGAAATCGAACCCGATCATCAGAGTCGATAAGCGCTTGAGCCTGTTCACGGATCTCTTCGAGCAGTGAGCCGACGATTATAAGCCGAAAGCGTGGGTCCGGATTGCCGGAGAATGCTTTTAATGTGTGAATCAGCTTTTTTTGTCTGGTCTGTTTCCCATACTGCACGAACAGGATGTGCTCCTCGGTAAGGTTCTGATCTTGCCGGGTATGCCTTCTCAGAGTGTTGTACTCGCCGTCGGGCACCGGATGGCCGCCCAGCGGAAAGAACTCCAGTTTACTCTCCGGGATACCGTAAAACCGGCGGGCGAACTCTCCCGTCAGCTGGGATATGTAAAGTATCCTGTCTATCCACGGCAGGCACCAGTGCACGATAGTCCGGTAATACAGGAAGTGGAGGCCCCATTTAGAGACCAGCCCTCTGGCACTGTTAATGAAGTCCGTATGAGTATCCACATAGAACCTGACATCAGGATGATCCTTCTTATAGCGGCTGACATTAATCAGCTCCCAGCCACACATACCGTGAAAGAGAATAACGTCCGGAGCGAGTTCATCCAGTAACCGGTACACCCCCGGATGCGGCCGCAGGCTTTTGGCCAACACGTGGGGCAACCAGGGGTGGTAGGGCAACCGGATCACCTCCACGCCCTGGCCGTTGCGGTAGCGCCCCGGAGCCAGATACTTGCGCCGCTTCTCGTTATCAAGAACCTGCGTGGAGGCGATGACCAGCACTTTATGGCCTTGGCGCTGGTGCTCCTCCACCAGTTCATTTTCCTGGTAAGCCCGGTCGTCCAGATAATAGTCGGAGAGGCAAATATGCACGACTTTCATGTTTGACTAGAGACCAGGTGGAGAAACTTGAGTGGAACCGCCTGGCCCTCCGTGGCCCCTGACGTTTCGCCGCAGTCTAGCTCTTATCACTGTTGTAGTGGTAGGCGTAGTAGCCGTATTCGTTGCTGGCGCGGCGTTCGATGGCGTTGAGGATAGCGCCTTTGATCTCGACGCGGTTCTGCTCGAAGCGGTGCACGCTGACGTCCACTTCCTTGGCGGAGTTCATGCCGTAGCGGGCAACGATCAGGCTGGTACCGGCCTGCTGGCCGATAATGGCGGCGTCGGTGACGGCGAGAATCGGCGGGGTGTCCACCAGCACCAGGTCGTACTCGGCGGAGAGCCGTTCCATCAGCGTCTTGAAGCGGGAGTGCATGAGCAGCTCCGCCGGGTTGGGCGGAATCTGGCCGCGCGGGATAAAGTGCAGGTTCTCCACCTTGGTTTCGTGGATGGCCTGCTGGTGCTCCGCCTGGCCGGACAGGAGATCGGAGAGGCCCACGTCGTTCTGGTTTTCGAAGTAGCGGTGCAGGTGGCCCTTGCGCATATCCGCGTCCACCACCACCACCTTCTGGCCCACCTGGGCCAGCACCGCCGCCAGGTTGGCGGAGATAAAGGACTTGCCCACCTCCGGGCTGGGGCCGGAGATCATCATCACCTTGTTGGAGGCTTCCATCATGGCGAAGTGGAGGCTGGTGCGCAGGCTGCGCAGGGCCTCGATGGCCAGGTCCGCCGGATCATTGACGGCGAGCAGCGGGATGGGCTCGTGCTTGGAGCGTTTGCGGCGGCGCATGACCGCCACGATGCGGTCCAGCTTCTGCTGGTTCTGGGAAAGAGGCACGGCGGCATAAACCGGAACGCCCTGCTCCTCAAGCTGGTCAGGAGTTTCGATGCCGCGATGCAGGAACCCCGCACCCAGTACATAGCCAGCGGACATCATCAGGCCAAGCACGCCAGCCAGCGCGATGATCACATCCTTTTTCGGCTTCACCGGCTCGGGCGCCACCACGGCGTCATCGATTACGCGAACATTGCCCACCGTGCTGGCCTTCATGATGCGCAGTTCCTGAGCGCGATTCATTAGGCCCACGTAAATTTCCTGGTTCAGCTCCACATCGCGCATCAGACGCAGGATTTCCTGCTGGGTTTCGGGCAGATTACCGATCTGTTGGTTGAGCTGGGCCTTTTCCTGCTCCAGGGAGCGGCGCTGCTCCAGCAGGGTGCGGTAGGCAGGATGCTCCTGGGTAAATTTAGCCGAGACTTCGCTTTCCTTGATTTTAAGCTCGTTGAGCTTGGCCTCCATGGATACCAGGCGGCCGAGCAGCGATTCGGTTTCCAACTGCATATCCACGGAATCGCGCTGCAGGCGGTACTCATTGAGTTTTTCTTCCGCCTTGGTCAGCTTGCTTTTGAGTTCAGGGAGCTGTTCATCCAGAAAGGCCAGACTCTTTTCCGCCTCGGCGGCCTGTCGATTGATGTTCTGGAGAAGATAGTTATCCGCCACCGCGTCCAGCTCTTTTTGAATGCGTGCCGGGTTGTGGCCATTAAGGGTGACCGTGAGGATGCCCGTGTCCTTGCCTTTCTCCTGGACCTCCATACGACCACGCAGATTGTTAACGGCGGACAGACGTGATTGACGAATCAGCGTCAGGTCCTCGCCGCCGTACTGCCATTCCCCCAGTTCCAGAGCAATACTGTCATCTTCGCTGATGAGCACTTGATCCGCGGGGCCACCGAGCACCTTCTGGCCTTTATAAAAAACAGCGGGATGGCCCTGGTCGTCGGCGGTAAGCCTGAACTCTTCACCGCGCAGGCTATCCGGCACGGTGAAGCGCTTCACCGTAACCAAGGTCTCGCTGTCACCGTAACCGGCGAACAGGGGCCGCGCCGCGCCCGGCGGCGCCGACTCGGGCGCACCGAAAGCTCCCAGTACCGGCAAACGGTCCGGCGCCACCAGAATATCGGTGTGCAGCTGCTCGACCACGTTCCCCAGCACCATGCGTGACGTGAGGATGGCGATTTCCGCCGCCGCCGAGGATTCCTGGCCGAGGGCCTCATTGAGCTCTTCGAAACCAGGGAGCCCGCTTTGCTTCTTTTCCACCTGCAACAGGGCGTCCGCTTTATAGATCGGCGTTGCCAGAAAGGCATAGGCGGCACCCAGCAGCAGTGCCAGAATCGTGGTGCCCAGGATCAACCAGCGGGCATCAACCAGCAGCCCCCACAGCCGGTGCAGATCGATATCCTCATCCATGGATACGGCGCTTCTTCCTCGGACGGTGTCTGGGTGGTTACTCATCGGATTCTGTCGTTCCTGTATTCATAATTTTTTCAGCCAAGCATCCGTGGCCTGGCGCATCAGCGGATAAATTCTCTCGAATATTTCCCGGCCCCGACGATAAGGGTCGGGAATATCCTGGCCGCCGTTCCAGTGGCTGAGCAAAAAGGTCTTGCCGCTGGCTTCCGGGAACTGCTGGATGATGCGGTCGCGCTGGCGCCCTTCCATGACCAGTATCAGATCCGCGTCCTGGCACAGCGCCCGGTCGAGCTTGCGGCCCTTGTGGGGGCCGCACTCCAACCCCTGGGCGGCGGCCACGTCCCGGGCAGTGGACTCCATATCGTGGCCCTCCAGACCGACCAGGCCGGCGGAGCTGATCCGCTTGTCAGGCCGGGCAGCGGCGAGCATGGCCGCCACCGTGGGGCTGCGGCAGATGTTACCGTCACAGACCACCAGGATGCGCTCAAACATCTAGTCGCTTCCCAGTTCGCTCTCGGCGCGGCCACCCAGATAGAGCGCGGTGACGCTGGGCACCAGCAGGCTCAGCACCCGGTTCCAGCGGGCCAGCGGCGCGGCGGTGACGTAGACGATATCTCGTGGCTGGAGCTCGAAGCTGTCCGCCAGCACCAGGGCGGCGGCGTCCTTGGCGTTAAGCTGGTAGACATCAATGCCGTGTTCCTGGCCGGGCTGCGCCTTGCGGAAGACGAAGATGCCGGAGGCGTCCGCTTCCCGCTCGTCCAGGCCGCCGGTGTTGGAGAGCGCTTCCGCCAGGCTCATGCCGTTACGGCCCATGGGTATGCTTTCGGGCTTAACCACTTCACCGAGCACAAAGACCTTGTTGTCGTCGCTACGCGACACGTTGACCACATCGCCGGGGCGCAGCAGCACGTTCTGGGCGGCGTTACCGTTCTCGTAGATGCCGCGCAGGGAGAGGCGGTATTCCTCACCGTCCCGGGAGAGAATCACCTGGGACCAGTTGGCGTTTTCACCGATGCCGCCGGCGGCGCTGACTGCGTCCACCAGACGCATGGGCACGTTGGTGATCGGGTAGGTACCGGGCTTGTTGACTGCGCCAGTCACGTAGATTCTTTTGCTGCGGAAGCCAGCTACCGCCACGTCCACCTGGGGCGCTTCAATGTACTCATCCAGGCGGTCGGTGATCATCTCCCGGATTTCGGTGACTTTCATACCCTCGACATGCAGCTTTCCCACGTAAGGGTAAAAAATGTTGCCATCGCTGTGTACCAGGTTGCCGGACTCCTGCGCGCTACGCATGGAACCCGCGGGGATAGTCAGTTCGGGGTGATCCCAAACAGTAATCTGCAGGACATCGCCAATGCCGACCTCATAGTCGTAGCTTTCTGGGGAGTCAGCCAGCGCCTCCGGCAGTTCCGGCGCCGGCGCCTCGTTTTGGTCGAGGATGGCGGTGGTGATGGTATGGGTTTTAATTACGTCCGGCAGGGAGGCGGCGTCCGGCTGTTCGTCTTCGGCGAACCAGCCCGGCTCCGCGTCGCGGTCGGACCCGGGCACAATGGTGCAGCCGGCGACGGCGAGCAGCAGCCCGAATATAGCCAGTGTTTTCATTATTGCTGTCATAACCGTTTGGGAGTCCTTTACCAGTCAAACGTGCGGCGCCATTGCGCCATGGCGGTGACCTGCTCGCGCTCACCGGCGAAGGTGTCCACCGCTTCGTCGGTGGCGGCCAGGGCCCAGGTGAGACGCCCGCCCAGCAGGCCGTGTTCCAGCCGTAATTCAGCCAGCACGATATCTTGTTCCGCATTGGCTTGCAGTATTTCGGCACCGTCGGGTTCAACTTGAGCCCGCTTCACGCCCTGCGCATTCAGCGTCGCGGAGGTCACCGAGGCGGTGAACACCATGCCGTTGCGGAAAAACTGCTGGCCGCCCAGGGTCAACGCGCGGGCGTCACCTTCAAAGGTGGAGGCCAGGCTGCGTCCATAGTACCGGAAGCCGCTGCGGTAGGTCCCGTGCTCGTAGGCGGTGTTGAAACGGGCGTCGCTGATGGCCCGTCCGGCGACGGTGTCGGTGCCTTCCAGGAAGAAACGCTGGCTACCGGACCCGATACCGATGAGGGCGTCGAAGCCGACCAGGGCGGAGAACTTGGACGGCAGGCCGCCGGCTTCGTCCTCGCCCATCATCTGGCCGTAGAAGCCGGTGGGCACACCGAACACCGGGAAGCCGGCCCGGAAATCGAAGCCGGCCACCTGGTTGCTGGGGTCCTCGCCTTCATCGAAGCCGCTGGTCTGGCCATTGTCCTTACCGGCCAGGGCGTCGCCGAACGAATCCAGGCCTTGCGGCCGCCCTTCCCCACCCCACTGGAACAGCCGGGTGAGGCCGATCTGCAGAAAGCTGGCCGGGCGGAAGGTAAGACGGCCGCCGACCAGCTTGGCGTCGGAGACGGCGCGGTCCTGCTCGAGCTGACCGATAAACGCCTGAAAATCCCAGGGCCCGATCCAGTTGAGCCAGGGCGAGCTGGGCGCGTACTGGGTCTGGCGGCCGAACCACAGGCCCGGTACCGGGCGGGCATTGTTGGAGAGCGCCAGGGAGCTGTGGTGCCCGGGGCCCCACCAGCGGTCGATGGCGCCGGCGCCGAGCTGCCAGTTGCCGAAGCGGCCGGCGACGAAGCTGCCGTCGGCGCGCAGCTCGCTGGCGTCTTCGCGGTCGTCGGTGTCGGTGTAGCCGGCCTGGATGCGGGCGGCGTAGCGGCGGCCGGTGAAGGACACCGCCGCCGAACTGTCCACCTGGCCGGCGGGCTGGGCGCCGAAGTGTCGGAACAGGGGCTCTTCATTGGCGCCGCCGAGGGTGACGGTGGCGGTGCGGGTTTCGGTTTTGGCGCGGTCCAGGGCGGCACGCAGGTAGGCGGCGTGCTCGCTGGTGCGGCAGGTGTCGCTGGTGCCGCGCAGGCCTTCGGCCACCGCCGACCAATTCACCGGCCAGGTGGTGGTGAGGCCGTCGAAGCAGCCCAGCGCGGAAAGCGCTTCCAGATGATGCCGGGCGCGCAGGTCCCCGGTCTCCGCCCAGGGGGCGGCGGCGGCCGTCGCGCTGACGCTTAGCAGTATCCCCAGAGCTCCGCCCTTTACTGCTCGGGCCCAGGTGGCCCGTTTGAACCCACTTAACACTGGCGGCGTCCTATCCTGATGATTGGTTTGTTCCCCGTCCCTGGGGCGAGGATTATCACCCGCACGTTTTGTCATGCCTATGACACTGAGCGGCATTTTACATTGTGTTTACTATATTGCTAACCCCGGTGACAGAGCGGGGGCAGGTTTATCATTTACCGCTGGATGGGCGCAATCGGCCGATGAGGCTTGAGACCAGCTTGCGCAGATCGGCGGCCGGGAGCAGCTTCAGAGCGACGACGGCGACGAGCATGGCCAGCAGCAGCAAGGTCTTGGCGGTGATCGCCGGCCATAAAGACATCTCCGAGGCATCGATCCAGACACCCAGGGAAGATAGCCCGGTGAAGCAGAGCATCGCCAGGAAAGCACTGGGCCAAGCGTAGGGGACAGGGTAAAGACGCTGACTGATCCGTACCCAGCCGAAGAAAAACACCAGGGCGCTGGCCAGCGTGGCGATGGCGGCACCGGTCACGCCGGCCAGCGGTACCAGAGCCAGGTTGGCGACCACGCTGACGGTGGCGGACGCCAGGGTGAGCCAGAACTGCCAGTGGGTTTTCTTGGTGATGACGATACCCGGCGCGAAGATGTACATCTGCGACATCAACATGGCGGGAGCCAAATAGATCACCAGCGACGCTGCCTCGGCATAGGCCGGCTTAGCCAGGACCAGGATCGCCTCCCGGGCGAATACCGAGAGGCCCAAGCAAGCCGGGAACGCGAATGCCAGAAACCAACCGAATAGAGTAGCGATTTCACCGGGCGTTTCGGGCCGTCGATGGTTCTCATAGATCAACGGCGTGAGTGCCGCTCGGATGCCTATGATCAACAACGCGGCGATGCCGGCGATGCGGCTGGCGATACCGAATACACCCACCTCTTCCAACGACATAAAGTGATTCAGCGCCAGTCTGTTCACGTAAAGGTTCAAGAACACCAGAAAGCCCGCTGGGACCAAGGGAGCCGAGAACAGCAACATTTTTTTAAGCAAGCGGGTGTCAAATAGCGGTCCGTAACTGGACCGGAGCATATAAAAGCAAGCCAGCGAGGCGCTGGCGGCGGCCATGAACTGGGCCAACATCACCCCAACCAGCTTCATGTCCAAAAGCACACAGAACAGCACCGCGAAACACACCGTCAAGAGCGCGTAGGCGATGCTGACGGACGCATAGGCCCGGCTTCTCAACTGCCAGCGAAACTGGTTGAGCAGCAGCAGATAAAGGCCGTTGGCGGCGATCAACAGCAACCCCATGCGGAACGCCGGCAGATACTCCGAGTCACCGAGGATCATGGCCGCCAGCGGCTCGGCGAACCACAGCGCTACAGCCAGCCAGAAACCGTACATACCGAGGGAGAAAAACAGGGCGGTGCTGGCCAAGCGCCGTTTTTCATCGACATCGGCGGCCTCGGCCCAGTGCCGGGCCAGCCCCTGGGAAATCTCCAAGGCGATGGTCAGGTTCGCCAATGCTCCAAGCGTAATCAAAAGATCGTAGGCCCCATATTGAGAGACCGTCAGAACATGGGTGTACAACGGCAGCAAGAAGAACGCCATGCCCCGGGAAAGCACTGTGGCGAGGCCGTAAATGAGGCTGTCTCGTAACGCGGCTTTAAGCATCACGATTCACAGTCTGACTTAACAGCTCTGCAAGCTGTTGCTCCAGCGCGGGTTTACCATCCAGGCAAAAGGCCGGCCAACCAAAATGGTCAACGATATGGCGACTCACTGAAATAAGATGGTCCTGGGCGACACCACAACCAGTAACATAAGACAAATTCTGAGGTGAACACATCCAGCTCGCAGGCACATCGTCGTTCAGGAGCCGTAAATATCGTTCTGCCACCAACCGGCTATCCCATCGGTCGCGAACGAATTTACGGGCGGCTTGACCCAATTCAATGCGATAACGACTATCGTCGATAAGTCTTGCCACGGCCTCTTCCAACTTATCCGGCATTACATAAGCACTGGGAGGGAGATCTTCGCTAGCGATATAATCGCCAACAAACGAAGAGAAATAACCTCCTACCACCGCGGGCTTACCGTAATGGGCAGCCTCTGTGGCAAAAAACGCCATTGGCGTATCTGAATACAGCTGGTCAATAACAAAATCACACTGAGCCAACTCTTCTCTTACTTTCGAGTTAGGCACGCCTTTAAGCTCTATAAAGTCAATTGAATAACCTTTTTCCTGAAGCCTGGCTATCACAGAACGTATTTCATCAGAGCCTTTAATTAAGGGCTTAGAGGGGCTGTGAAGGATACGCACCGCCCGCCCCGTCGCCGCGTCATCTAAAGTGGCCGACTGGTGCGCCTCTGATACCGGCACACCCATGGAAAACCAGTTTACAAATTTTTTCTGATGAAACTGACCAGTGCCAGGCGCATTAACGATGTAGTCGGCTTTTCGCTCTTGAAACTGTATTGTTTTTGACATTCTTTTAGAGGCTTTGACAACTCGTCCGGCCGCCCTAGACGGGGACACACCTGTGACGTAACCACCACTCATGTAAGGAGGACGAGCATCGCTACCCAAATAAACAAATATTATTTTTTTCTTGAGAAGTCGTAAAAAAATAAGCTCAATTCGGGTATTGGTAAAAGTTTTTCCGAACACATAAATATAAGCATCAAAAATAAAAATAGAGCGGAAAATCACCAACCAAGATAGAGCAAACTGAAAACCTAAAAGAACAGCCTTCAAAGGTAGAGATAGCGAAGCATTCGTTGCACGAAAACTTCCTAAAGAGCGCCAAAGCCGCACCACCAAAGGCTGCTTTTTTTCTGTCAGGTCGTAGCCAAATCGGTGAGAAACGGACACATAGCTTTCAGCGGACACACCGATAGACCGTAAACCGCTAGTTAAACTTGCCACAAAGCCGGCCACTTCAACCGGGCCAAGCATTACTTTCATATCATCGATCCCTGGATTCCTTTCAATAAAGCTACGCGGCCTTTGAAAGAATAAAAGAGACTTTACCGCAAATGTAATCTATCTCGTCCAGAGTCATCCTCTCATATAGCGGAAGCGCTAAACCCTGAGTATAGAGTCGGGGACCAACCTCACAGACATTATACGCGGGACCGAACAGCCCGATTTGTTGCATGCTTTGGGCTCCGAGGTTGGATTCGATACCAACCTCTTTTAGGGCCGCCATTACTTTGGCACGGTCAACGGCGTTGTCCAACACCACCATGAAGGTCTGCCAACTGTGCCCGGGGTCTGCGTTCGGTAGGGTCAGTAGCCGCTTATTGGTTAGTTGCGCCAGATTCTCTCTGTATCGCGCCACCAACTCGCGACGGGCGCCGATCCAGGTGTCCAAAGATGGCAACTGGGCTCGCCCTAATGCGGCCTGAAAATTGGTGAGACGATAATTCAGCGATGGCTCCATGAACTGCATGCCATCAGCTGTCCTTTCCATACCATGATTGCGAAGACGTCGCACTCTGCGCGCCAGCTCACGATCATTGGTGACAATTGCCCCGCCCTCACCAGTGGTCAACGTCTTACGAGGATGAAATGAGAAGCAACCCAGGTCACTCATAGTGCCAGCTTTACGGCCATCCAAGTCAGCACCCAGGGCGCAAGCAGCGTCCTCAACCACATGGAGCCCGTGCTCCTTAGCGATGGCATTAATGGTGGCCATGTCGGCCGGGTGCCCAAATTCGTGAACAGGCATCACAGCACTCAGGCGTTCCTCACCCCGCCACCCCTGCACCGTTTCACTTAACCGCGAGGGGTCCATATTGTAGGTTTCGACGTCAACATCGACCAACACAGGGCGAGCGCCCAAGGCGGCCACTGCATTTGCGGTCGCGGGAAAGGTGAAGTCAGGAACAAGCACCGCGTCACCGGGGCCGATATCAAGCGCCATCAACGCCAGATACAGCGCCGCTGTTCCCGAGGACACCAACATCGCATCAGAGCAACCCAGGTATTTAGCTAGCTCACTTTCGAACTGCTCGCTCTCGGGGCCATGCACCAATTGCCCCGAACGGAGCACTCGTCCTACCGCCTCAACGGCTTGCTCGCTGATATTAGGTCTCGACAGATTGATCATAGTCGATCACTTACTCTGGAAAATGGAAGGCATGTCCGGAAGGTCATCCATATTCTTGGATATCCACTCACCAGTCCGAAGAAGCCCCTCTTCGAGATCCACACGTGCTTCGAAATCGATCAGTTCCTTAGCCTTATCCACGTTAGGAATACGGAGTTCAATATCAGCGGAAAGGGCGTCTCTAAAGATAATTCTGGACTTGGAGTTGAGCACACGACAGATAGTCTGTGCCAAACCATAGATTGTAGTAACTGCTCTAGAGTTGCCTATATTGAAAGATTCACCTACCGCTTTCGGCGCCACCAGTGCTTTCATCAGCGCATCCACCATGTCATCAATGTAACACCAGGCGCGGATCTGAGTACCGTCTCCGAAGATATAAATATCTTCGTTTTTCAGCGCCTTGCGAATCATGATGGAAATGGCGCCTTCCCCAACCTGACCTGGGCCATAGACATTGAACGGACGAAAAGTGACCGTAGGCAGGTTATGCTGACGGTGGTAAGCATGAGTGAGATGTTCGCCAGCGAGCTTACTCACAGCGTAAGTCCAGCGGGCCTCCCCCACAGCGCCGGTGGTGGTGGAGTCTATTTCTTCTACCCGATAAGCACGCGACCCAAAGACCTCGGAGGTGGAAAACTCCAGAAACCGTTCCACGGTACCGGCAGACTGGGCGGCCTCCAGGGCATTGGCGGTACCAACCATATTCACGGTCATGGTGTTAACCGGATTGACCAGAGTATTATCAATTCCCGCGATCGCGGCCGCATGGATAAATATCTGGGCCCCCTGTGCGGCCGCTTTTAGGGATTCACTATCGAGAATATCGCCCTGCTTCAGTGTCAGGTTCTTATGGCCATGAGCGACACTCCGCTCGAGCGCATTGCGACTCAGATTATCGTAGGCAATGATCTCGTTGTCTTCAATCAACTTGCCGATCAACGTGGAACCAATAAAACCGGCGCCGCCGGTGATGAAAATTCGCTTTCCTTTTATCATGACGTCTTTCCTTTTTAAGACACGATAATTTTTGATGGATGTTCCGACACTTCTTCTCTCTGTTCATTCTTCAGATATGGATACATCAGAAAACTGATCACCTACTCGGAGGCTATATCACCACCGGCAGCGAAATGCTTTCGCCACCCACTGCCGGCCGGCGGTCCAACGGGATTGAATGCTGTGCGGGCGTGGAAGCCCCATTCCATAGGGCGGGGCTATTTCCAGTAAGTTTTTTACGCCTATGACGCGCAGCGGCATTCTACATCGTGTTTGTAATATTGCTAACTTGGGTGTCCGTGCAGTCACACGAAATCGCTAAAATCAGGGCTCGGCCGAACTTAACCGCCACCACTGTTCAACACGTCCAGTATCCGTTTAGCGGTGTCGCCGCTTCCGTACAGCCCTTCGAGGAAGCGCATGTCGGCCGCCTCAGTCAAAAGCTGAGAGATACGAGCCGGATCCGCGCCCGCCAAGGCATTACAGCCGCTCTCGACCAGCTCCACCCACTCGGTCTCATCACGCAGGGTGATACAACGTTTTCCGTGGAAATACGCTTCCTTCTGGACCCCCCCGGAATCCGTGGCTATTAAGCGACTGTTAGCCTCTAACCAAACCATTTCCAGATATCCAACCGGATCCAGCACCCGCACGTTAGCCGGCAATTTTAGGTCCATGTCCCGCAACTTCGCCCGGGTACGAGGATGAAGCGGCAATACAACCGGCAGCCCAGAAGCAGCCAGCCCTTGTAGAATACCGCTCATACGCTCAGGGTCGTCAGTATTTTCGGCCCGATGGATGGTACAAAGCACAAAGTTTTTCGGTTCGATGCCGAGGCACTGAAACCCATGAGGCTGGCAGGCTCGCTCCCGGTAGTAAAGCGCGGCATCATACATAACGTCACCGACCAGATGAATCGTCGTTTCATCAACACCTTCATGGCGCAAATTCTCGCGCGCGGTGGCGGTCGGGGCGAATAGACAATCCGCAATATGATCCGTGAGCACCCGGTTGATCTCCTCGGGCATGCGTCGGTTAAAGCTGCGCAGCCCGGCTTCCACGTGTGCCACCGGGATGTGCAGCTTGGCCGCCGCCAACGCGCCGGCCAGGGTGCTATCGGTATCACCATATACCAACATCCGGTCTGGCTTCTCCTCCAGTAACAGGACCTCGAGCTTTTCAAGCATCCGGCCTGTGTTCTGCCCATGCCCGCCACCGCCTACACCCAGGTTGTATTGAGGATGGGGAATACCAACTGATCGAAGAATACATCCGACATGTTAGAGTCATAGTGTTGCCCTGTATGGACAATCACTTCATTAATGTCCGCGTAATGCTCCATAAAAGCCCTAGACACCACTGCCGCTTTAATAAATTGGGGGCGCGCACCTATAACTGTTAAAACCTTCATGTCTCTATTCCTGTTCCCAGATCTGATTTCTGGCTGTTTATAATTATTCTAAAAACGACTTACAGCACTTACGGCTTCAATGAAATTACGCCGGCTCACCGCAGTCATTCTTTGGAGCACCCGGCGCGCAGCCGGCCAGTCCACTGCCTCGGGATTGAAGGATTCATCTTGAAAGCGAGACATCGGAACCACTGCACCAGTAGAACCAAAAGTTTCAATCATTTCTTTCATATTATCCGAAACCACACAGACAAGCCCTTTAGAGAGCGACTGAAACAATTTATTTGGCATGCAAAAATAGATATTCTCCCTTTCGGCCTCAAAAGCCATCAACGAGAACCGGTAAGGGGATAGGAAATTCATATCGTGGGGGGAATAGCGACCATGAAAAGAGCCGCCGGAAGCGCGTACCATTGCTAACAAACGGTTGGTCCAGGTACTTTCCGTGGTATTCGGGAGAACCCCGTACAGGTCCACGCGCATTCCAGCTCGAGAAAGGATTTCTATATCAGAGAGCGACAACCGCTCCTCTTTTATTTGCCCAAAGTACACAACGTCACGTGAAGGCACCGGGCTTTTTTTGACCGGCACAGACAATCCAATATTGTAAACCACTTTGGGGGTACGTCGATAACGGTCCCGAAACACGCGACACAATCCTTGGCTCACAGTGATGACTGGGATATCCAGACGCGCGACCAAGCACTCTAAGATTTTATAAACTCGCACGAAGTGTTTTTCACGCGCCGAGCTCCAACGACTGGCCTCTGCAAGATCATGCATGTCATAAACGAAACGGTGCGAACGCAACATCACCAAAGAAAGGAAGTACGCAATCAGCAAAGCTGGCAGTGTCGCTTGCTGGTGAAATACGAACACCTGTTCCCGAGTGCTCGTAATGAGCTTTCTCAGTTCAGCGGCCAAAAAGGCTCTTGGGGGCAGGATCACCACACTAGAGTCCTCCCAATAGGAGACCTGTGTTTGAACGCGGTTTCCCGACGCCGCCATTTCCTTGCACACGTGAACTACGGCCACCACCAACCCCCGGGTATTAAATTAACCATGCTCTTATATTTAACGCGACTCACAGATGGCCGAGAGCGAATTGGCAATCTTTTCCAACTCTTGCGGTGAAAGGTAGGGGTGCATCGGCAGGCTAATGACCTGCCTGGCGGCCAGATCACCGACCGGCAGGGTTGCGCCGGCATCACCCACCGCGGGCTGACGGTTCAACGGAATGGGGTAGTGTATGGCAGTCGGTATACCAGCGGCCGAGAGCGACTCTTGCACCCGGTCGCGTTGAGTCACACGGATGGTGTATTGCGCCCAAGCGCTTGTATTTGCCGGTTCACAAAAAGGCACTGTCACCTGACCCAACTCGTCCAGCAGCTCATTGTAGCGGGACGCCACTTGGTTTCTCATTACAATTTCCCGCGGCAGCAGCTCCAGCTTGGGCAGCAACACCGCGGCCTGAATGGTGTCCAGCCGACTGTTAACACCTACTCGTATATGATGATAACGGCGGTCCTGCCCGTGGCGGGCGATCTGGCGAATTACTTTGGCCAGTTCTTCATCGTCGGTGAACACCGCCCCTCCGTCTCCATAGCAACCCAGAGGCTTGCTCGGAAAGAAACTGGTGCAGCCGATCGTGCTCAGGCCACAAGACTTGCTGCCCTTGTAGTCGGCGCCGAAGCTCTGGGCGCCGTCTTCGATCACGGCGATGTTATGCTTTCCGGCGATCGCATTGATGGCGTCGAAGTCCGCGCATTGGCCGTATAGAGAGACCGGAATAATCGCCTTTGTGCTGGGCGTTATCGCAGCCTCAATCGCCGCCGGGCTGATGTTATACGTGCGCGGATCGATATCCACGTATACCGGCTTCGCACCCAGGAGCACGGGTGTTTCAGCCGTCGCGATGTAACTGAAGCCGGGGACGATCACTTCATCACCAGGGCCGATACCCAACGCCATTTGGGCGATTTGCAGGGCATCGGTGCCGTTAGCCACGGTAATGCAGTGCTTCACACCTGCATAGGCCGCCAGGCGCTCCTCCAATTCGTCCACCTCCGGCCCCAGGATATACTTTCCGTGGGCCAGGACACGCTGAATGCCCGCGTCTATACGGTCCTTTATGAGGCTCTGCTGGGCTTTTAAGTCAATGAATTCCATGGGTTTTCTATCTCGAGAAGCCTATGTCGATAACGGCGACGCGGGGTGGAGTCTAATCCGCCTGCTTGCTGACGCGGCCGTTCTCCAGCACGTAACGGGCACCAGTGTGCGGACACGTCACTTCGGCATCACCCGTCAGGGGCAAATCCAACTGCTCGCCGAATTCGCTCATCCAGCCAATTTGCCGAGCCGGCACGCCGACGGTCAGGGCATAATCCGGAACGTCTTTGTTAACCATCGCACCGGCCCCGACAAAGGCGAAGCTTCCGATCCGGACGCCACAAATAATGGTGCAATTGGCCCCTAGCGAGGCGCCCTTGCCGATCAGAGTGTCTCGATATTCATCCTTCCGCTCAATCAGTGAGCGAGGATTGTAGACGTTGGTGAATACCATGCTCGGCCCGCAAAACACGCCTTCTTCGAGATGGACGTTGTCGTACACCGAGACGTTGTTCTGAATTTTGCAGTTGTCGCCGATGGTGACTTTATTGCCGACGAAGACGTTCTGGCCCAACGAGACGTTCCGGCCGATACGGGCGCCGCCGCATACATGCACGAAATGCCATACCCGGGACCCTTCGCCGATCACAGCGCCGTCATCAACAATGGCGCTACCGTGAATCTGTGCTTTCATCGTTCAATCCTTCGAAATGGGCGGAAGATGGCGAATCCTAGCGTAGATGCTCGTCGGCGCACAGCCCCGGCCCTGCCCTCAAGGGTCGGTCAGACTGTCGCCGCGACCCACCGCAAAATACAGCAGGCCCGCACGGTGTACTATCTCAGGCTCGTATATATTGCGGCCATCCACCACCACCGGGGTGTGGAGGGCGTCGCGAATGGCCTCGAAATCCGCCACCCGAAACTCCTTCCACTCCGTGCAAATCACAAGCGCGTCGGCGTTATTGAGCGCCTCCATACGGTGGTCCACCAGCAGCAGGCCGTCGCGGCCGTCGTACAACCGCCGGCATTCATCGTTGGCTTCCGGGTCGTAGGCCTGAACAGCACCGCCGGCAGCCCAGACCGCCTCCATCAAGGCACGGCTGGGGGCCTCGCGCATATCATCGGTGTTGGGCTTGAAGGCCAGGCCCCAAACGGCGATGGTCTTGCCCCGCAGGTTGCCGTCCAGGGCGGTGCTGAGCTTACTGAACAGCGTGGTTTTCTGCCGTTCGTTGATGTTTTCCACGGCGCCGAGCAGGTCCGCTTCGTAGCCCAGGGTGCGGGCCGTGTGGGACAGCGCGCGCACGTCCTTGGGGAAACAGGAGCCCCCGTAGCCGCAGCCAGGATAAATAAAGTGGTAACCGATACGCGGGTCGGAGCCGATACCCAGGCGGACGTTTTCGATATCGGCGCCCAGGCGTTCGGCCAGGTTCGCCATTTCATTCATAAAGCTGATTTTGGTAGCGAGCATGGCGTTGGCCGCGTATTTGGTGAGCTCGGCTGACCGCACGTCCATGAACATCAACTTGTCGTGATTCCAGTTGTATGGGCCGTAGCATTCGCGCATCAACTCACGCACTGTGTCCGAATCGGTGCCCACAATGATGCGCGGGCCACGGGTGAAATCCTCGATGGCAGCGCCTTCCTTGAGGAATTCCGGGTTGGAGCACACATCGAACCCGTGTTCCACGCCGCGCGCCGCCAGCTCGGCGCTGATCGCGGCGCGGACCCGGTCGGCGGTGCCCACCGGCACCGTGGACTTATTGATGACCAACTTATAGCCGTCCAGGTGCCGCCCGATGGTGGCCGCCACCGCCAGCACATACTGCATGTCGGCGGAGCCATCCTCGTCCGGCGGCGTACCCACGGCGATGAACTGCAAGGTGCCAAAAGCCACGCCTTCGGTCGCATCGGTGGTGAAGCGCAGGCGGCCCTCTTCCCGGTTGCGCGCCACTAAAGCCGCCAGGCCCGGTTCGTAAATAGGGATATCCCCCCGTTCCAGGGCATCCACCTTGGCCGGATCAACGTCCACGCACAGCACTTCATGGCCTGTGTCCGCCAGGCAGGCGCCGGTGACCAAGCCCACGTAGCCTGTTCCGAATACGGTTATTTTCATAAAGGCTCTCTTGCTTACACGACCTTAACGCACGGTTTCGGCGCGCACTATACCGGGTATGGACTTAAACGCCGATCTTCTCAATCAACTGGCGCACGCACTCTCCGATGTCGTGCTCGGCGGTGTTGATCACCACTTCCGCGTTGGCGGGGGCTTCGTAGGGGCTGTCGATGCCGGTGAATTCCTTGATCTCGCCGGCGCGGGCTTTCTTGTAGAGCCCCTTGGGGTCGCGCTTCTCGCACTCTTCCAGGGGGGCATCGGCGAACACTTCCACGAACTCGCCGTCCTCGAACAGGGCGCGGGCGGCGTCCCGGTCGGCGCGGAACGGGCTGATAAAGGCGGTGATCACCACCAGGCCGGCGTCGACCATCAGTTTGGCCACTTCGGACACCCGGCGGATGTTCTCGGTGCGGTCTTCGTCGCTCATGCCCAGGTTCTTGTTCAGGCCGTGGCGCACGTTATCGCCGTCGAGCAGGTAGGTGTGCTTGCCCTGCTCGGTGAGCGCCACTTCCAGGGCGTTGGCCAGGGTGGACTTGCCGGAGCCGGACAGGCCGGTGAGCCAGATGCACTTGGGCACCTGGTTCTTCTGCTTGGCGCGGTCGTCCTTGGTGATGTGGGTCTGGTGCCAGATCACTTCGGCCTGGGACTCGTTTTCGCGCTTCTCGTAGGGGCCTGACATAAAGGGTCTCCTGTTAGTGGGTGGCCTGGAACGGCCAGATCAGGGGGATCAGCGAGGTGGTCACGGCGAGGGCGACCAGGCTCATGGGTACGCCGATCTTAAGGTAATCGGTGAAGCGGTAGCCACCAGGGCCCATGACCATGAGGTTGGTCTGGTAGCCCAGCGGGGTCATGAAGCTGGCGCTGGCGGCGAACATGACGGCAACAATAAATGGCAGCGGGCTGACGCCGAGCTGCTCGGCGACGCCGGTGGCGATCGGGAACATCAGCACGGCGGCGGCGTTGTTGGTGATCACTTCGGTGAACAGGGCGGTGACCAGATACACCAGCAGCAGGGCCAGCCAGGGGCTCTGGATGTTGTCGGCGAGCATGGCATCGACCAGCCAGGCGGCGGTGCCACTCTGCTCCAGGGCGGTGCCCAGGGCGAAGGCGGCGCCGATCACCACCAGCACGGGCAGATTGACACTGACGTTCATGCGCGCCCGGTTAACGGTGACGCAGCGGGTGACCAGCAGCAGGCCGGCGGCCAGGAAGGCGGCCTCCAGCACGGACACCAGGCCGAGCACGTTGACCCCGACCATGGCCACCAGAATCACCGTGGCCAGGGGCGCCCGGCTGAAGTCCGGTGGGGTAGAGTCGCTGAGCGGGCTGACCAGCATGAAGTCACGGCGGTACTGGTACTGCTCGACGAAGGTGTCGCTGGTCTCCAGTAGCAGGGTATCGCCGGTGCGCAGCACCTGCTCGCCGACCTTGCCGGGCAGGCGGCGGCCGCCGCGGCTGATGCTGAGGATGGCGGCCTGGTAGCGGGTGCGGAAGCCGGTGTCCTTGACGGTTTTGTTGACGCCGGGGAACTCGGGGCCGAGCACCACCTCCACCAGGCAGCGCTGGTGGTTGTTCAGGCGCAGCTTGTGGGCGCCGCCGTGGGCGGGAACTAGGCCGTTGACGCGCTGCAGCTCACGGGCGCACTCCGGGGCGCCTATGAAGGCGAGCTGGTCGCCGGCCTGCAGCAGCTGATCCGGGCCGACGGCGGTGAACAGCTTGTCGCCGCGCTGTATCTCGGTGAGGTAGCCGTGGGTGAGGTTACGCAGGCCGGCGTCCTGGATGCTTTTGTTGTGCAGCGGGCTGCCCTGGGGAATCACCATCTCCACGTGGTATTCGCGGGCCTGCTCGACCTGCTCCACCAGGCCTTCGCGCTCGGGCAACAGGCGGCGGGCGCACAGCAGCAGAAATACGGAACCGGCGATCAGCAGCGGTACGCCCACCCAGGCCATGTCGAAGATGTGGAAGCCCTCAATGCCCCGGTTCTGCATCATGCCGTCCACCACCAGGTTGGTGCTGGTGCCGATCAGCGTGCAGGTGCCGCCGAGGATGGCGGCGTAGCTGAGCGGCAGCAAGAGCTGAGAGGCGGACAGCTTCAGGCGCTGGGCCCACTCCTGCACCGCCGGGATCATCATCGCCACCACGGTGGTGTTGTTGAGGAAGGCGCTGAGGATGGAGGTGGGCAGGATCAGCCGGGCCTGGCTGCCCAGGGCGCTTTTGGGCTGGCCGAGCAGCTTGTGGGCCACCCAGAAGATGGCGCCGGTGTCACGCAGGGCGGCGGCCACCACATAGAGCACCGCCACGGTGATCAGCCCCGGGTTGGCGAAGCCGGCCAGGGCCTCCTCCACGGTGATCACATCGCCCACCAGCACCGCCACCAGGGCGGCCATCATGGTGACCTCGGCGGGCACGCGGTTGGAGGCCAGCGCCGCCAGCACCGCAAGCACCACCAGCGATGTGTAGATCATTTCAGGAGTCATAAACGGCCAAGCACCCGATTAAAGATTACAGGCTACGAAGAGAGCGATGGTACCTGCGCCTTTATAACCTGCAACTGTGGGTTTGTTCTTTACTTATAACAGGCTGCTTGTAGGAGCGGGCCTTACCCGCGAAAGGCAAGGATGGAGATTTTCTGGACAGAAGAAGCGATTGAGGACCGTAGCAACATTTACGATTACCTTGAGGAAAAGAACCCGCCCGCGGCAGGTTCGCGTGCTGAACGTCGTTCATACGGCCAGGCAGTGGCCGCCGTCGAACGCTGGTGACGCGAACAGTTCCTGAGAGCCTGACCGCGACTCCAGAGCTGCCGACACTACCTGCCTGCAGCTTGTCGCTCTTATTTCTCCTGGTTACAAATGAGGCGGGCCTCTTCCAGGGCGGCGGTGCGATGCTTGGTGGCCTGCTTGTACTCCGGGTCGGCGAGCATCCGGGCGAACGCCTGGATTGACGGGTAGCGCACCAGCAGCACTTCGTCCCAGCGCTCCTCTTCCGGGGCGATCACGCCGGCCAGGGTGTCGCCGGACCAGAGCATCTCGCCGCCGACGCCTTTGACCTTCTCGAACGCCACCAGTGAGTAGCGGCGGTAGGCCTCGCGGCCGTCGTAGTCGGCTTCGCCGTCCTTGTAGCGGGCTTTGTCGCGGAAGCGCAGCAGGTTGAGCATGACGATGGGGGTGTCGGCGGGAATGCTTTTGAGGATTTCCGGCAGGCGTTTCGGATCCGGGTCGACGACGGGCATGGTGTGCTCTCCTTGATTGTGATTATTGGCAATCAGGTTGCCCCTTCCCCGCCCCGCCGCCAATGGTGAGATGCGCCAATTCCATGGGCGGCCTTGCGGCGGGAGCAGAAGGACACGATAGATTGATAAGATCATGTAAGATTTCTACATTTCGGATCACAACGAGCACAATAGATAGGTAAGCCTCTCTCTAGTAGGATTCCTTTGTGATAGTGGCATGTAGAAGATGCTCCTCCCGAGATAGGTGTCAGTTATGTCAGACAAGCCCAAGACCGTTTCCAGCACCCGTTTCTCGGATTTTATCCGCAATGCCTCCTCGGCTGAGCGCAAGCAGGTCTATAAAGACGTGCTGGTGCGGGCCACCGAACGGCAGAAGCGTCTGATCGCTGAAGCTGAAGCCGCTAAATAGCCTGTTCAGCGGGCGCAGCACTCCCGCCCTACCCCCGGCTCTATCCTCAATTTTAAACCTCTCCCCGCCGGTGCCAATTCTATGGGCGCCACCGGAGGCAATGGGTCGGACTATCAAGGAACCTCTCTGGAATCTTGCCGGCCGGCTAAGCCGGCCTTTCGCGGGCCGGGCCCGCTCCCACAAGGAGGCCGTTGGCGGCGCAGAAGGCGTGGAGGGCCTCCAGGTGCTGTTCCGGGGCGGTCACTCTGGCGGTGACGTGCTGGCTGTACTGGATGTCTTCCAGGCGGGCGCCGTGCTGGTCGCACCAGTGGCGCAGGGGCTGCTCGTCGGCGAAGCCGAGTTGCAGGGTGAGCGTCTGCTCGGGAATCTGCTCGATGACCCGCATGGCGGAGAGCACCGCTTCGGCGGCGCCGGCGTAGGCGCGCACCAGGCCGCCGGCGCCCAGTTTGACGCCGCCGAAGTAGCGGCTGACCACCACCATCACGTCGCCCACCCCTTTGTGCTGGATCACGTTGAAGATCGGTTTGCCGGCGGTGCCGGAGGGCTCGCCGTCGTCGTTCATGGCGCCCTGGCCGGACTGCGGGTCGCCGATCAGCCAGGCGTGGCAGTGGTGGCTGGCGTCCGGGTAGCGGGCGCGGGCCTGCTCGAGCACGGCCTGGGCCTGGTCGCGGTCCTGGACCGGGCGCAGCCAGGCGATGAAGCGGCTTTTGTTGATGATCAGTTCGCGGTCGATCGGGCCGGCGGGGGTTGGGTAAGTCATGGCGGGAGGATACCAGAGACCTTGCTGGAGAGGGCTCTGGGATCCTGCCGGCCGGCTTTGCCGGCCTTTCGCGGGCTGGGCCCGCTCCCACAAGACCGGCCCCTACCTGATCAGGGGATGTCGCCGCTCGACGGCTGTCCGTAGTGTCTTCAGCACAACAAAAGCGGATAACTGGAAGCGACATGGAAACGACGATTTTTACGCGCCGGCGCGGCGGCACCGTGCTGATGGGGGCTCTGGTCCTGGCGATCACCGCCTGCGGTGGGGGTGGCGGCAGCAGTGGCGGCGGCGGTACCGGGGGCACCGGCGGTGGTGACGGCGGCGGGGGCGGCGGACCCGACGCCGGCAGCCTGGCGCTGGCGTCCAACAGCCCGGTTGACGGCGCCACGCAGAAGGCGGACTACCCGGTGGTGGCGGTGTTCTCGGCGCCGGTGGACCCGGCCAGCGTGAGCAAGGAGAGCTTCGCGGTGACCGCCGGCGTCAACGAGGTGGACGGCACTTTCAGTTACAGCGACGACGGCTCGGTGGTGATCTTCAAACCCACGGCGGATCTGGTGGACGGCCAGGCGTACACGGTGACGTTGGACGGCATCACGGATCAGTCCGGCGATGCGCTGAACGCGGCGCAGAGCTGGGACTTCACCGCCAACGCGGTGGCCGACTACACCTGCGCGGTGGGCCCGGTGCCCGCGAGCCTCAACCTGAACGCGGAGCAGGACGCCTACTATTCCCAATACGCGGACGCCAACGGCCTGCCGGTGCTGGGCGGTAATCTGGTGTCGGCGCCGGCGCTGACCCACGCCTGCGAGACCATTCTGGGGATGATGAGCCTGCGCCAGGACCTGCTGGCGGAAATGATCGCCAACGGCACGATCGCGGCGGTGACCGGGGACGGCGAGGGGATCACGCAGATTCCCGCCTACTCGGATTTGGATACGGTAGCCCCGATCCCCGGCGACACCTGGGACAACCGCGCCCAGGGCGGGCTGGGCGCCACCAAGGCACGCCCGGTAAGCAGCGGCACCGAGGAGAACGTGCTCTGTACCGTCAACGACCCGTACCAGGCCGGCGGCGTGCACGAAGACATCTTCCTGCATGAGTTCGCCCACTCGGTGGACCTGATGGCGCTGGAAGACCTGGACCCGGATTTCCGGGCCGCGGTGCAGGCCGCCTACGACGACGCCCTGGCCAATAACCTCTACCAGAACACCTACGCGGAAGAGACCGTGGAAGAGTACTGGGCGGAAGGGGTGCAGACCTGGTTCAACACCAACCTGGAGTCCGATCCGCCGAACGGGCTGCACAACAGCATCGACACCCGCGCCGAGCTGGAGAGCTACGACCCGGCGCTGCACGGTCTGATCTCACGGATCTTCCCCACCGACTATGACGGTGGCTGCCCTGCGGGCGCGCCCTGATCCCGACCTGCCGGTTACGCGCCTTGGGGGCGCACCACGGCCCGCTTCGGCGGGCCGTTTTTATTTGTGCGAGCGAAATTGTGGGAGCGGGCCTCGCCCGCGAAAGGGAGCGAAGCTCCCGGCGGGATACCAGAGGTCTCTGGGATCAGGGTTGGAGGGTTCAGGCCGAGAAGGCGCGGGCAAAGTCCCGGAAATCATCCAGATGTTCGTGGCAAAGCTGGAAGACGATGTTCCAGTTCACCGCTTCATAATTATGGACGACGATATTGCGAAAACCGACCGCGCCTCTAAGACGGTCAGCCAGCTCTTGGGGAATTTTGTCGCCCTGCGCCAACAGCGAGAAGGTCTCGCCCATGGTTTGCGGCGCACCCAGATCGTCTTGATCCGCGAGCCAATGGGCCGCGATATCAACACAAAGCTGTATCGCCCGGGTAAGGTTCAACGACACAATATCCTGAGCGTCCAGATCCTCGGACAACAACTCAGGCGTATCCGGACAACGCTCATGGAGCCGGCGCACACAACGTCGCAGCGACTCAAGTTTTTGGTCGATTATGACTTGATCCATGCGCGCCGCCGTGTTTCCAGAATGTGTTTCTGCAGCGGGATAAAATCCTCGCCATTGGTTAGGTGGCGGCTTAGCAATATCGCCATATGGGTCGGCGCGCCCAGCAATCGCCGCCCTTCTTTCAAGATTTGTCCGAGCAGGGGTTCTCCGACACGGTTTAAATCCACCAAGTCCACAGAACGTCCCAAAGCACCGGCGAGCGCCTTGATCATGGCCTGCCGCTGCTCAACGGTTAGCGGACTTTCCAGCATCACACCGATATCCAAATCACTGGAGGCAGTCTCTTCACCACGAGCCATCGAACCAAACACCACTACCAGCCGGGGACTGAACGGCTGGAGTGCTGCTTTAATAAATTGGTCTGTGTCTGTCGGTATCATTGTCCGAGAATAGCATCTCTATGGCATCAGGACGACGGCGCCGTGGGTGCGGCGGGCTTCCATGTCGTCGTGGGCCTGGCCCACGTCCTGGAGGGCGTAGCGGACCGGGTCGTCGGGGGTGAGGATGCCGTCGCGCAGGGCCTGGAAGAAGGCGTCGGCGGCGGCGTCGCGGTCGGCCGGGTCGGCGGTGTAGTGGCCGAGCATGGGCCGCACCACGGTGAAGGAGCCGGCGGCCAGGCGCGGCATGGCGAGCGGCTCCACCGGGCCGGAGGACTGGCCGAAGTTGACCAGGTGGCCGCGCGGGGCCAGGCAGGCCAGGGAATCGTAGAAGGTGTCCTTGCCGACGGAGTCGTAGGCCACGTCCACGCCGCGGCCGTCGGTGAGCTGCTTGACGGTGTCCACCACGTTCTGTTCCCGGTAGAGAATCACATGGTGGCAGCCGTGGCGGCGGGCGCGTTCGGCTTTGTCCTGGCTGCCGACGGTGCCGATCACGGTGGCGCCCAGGTGGCGCGCCCACTGGCACAGCAACTGCCCGACCCCGCCGGCGGCGGCCTGGACCAGGATGACGCTGCCCTCGCGGACCGGGAAGACGTCGGTGAGCAGGATGCGGGCGGTGAGGCCGCGCACCATCATGCCGGCCACCAGCACGTCGTCGATGTCGTCCGGCAGGCGCACCAGCCGGCCGGCGTCGATCAGGCGCTGGTCGGCGTAGGCGCCGTAGTTGCCGGAGGTATAGGCGACCCGGTCGCCGGCGGCGAAGGCGGTGACGCCCTCGCCCACCGCTTCCACCACGCCGGCGGCTTCCAGCCCGGGAATGCCCGGCAGCGTCAGGGTCTGGTAGAGCCCGGAGCGCACGTAGATGTCGTGGAAGTTGACGCCGATGGCGGTCTGCTTGAGACGCACCTGGCCGGGGCCGGGCTCACCCACCGTGACCGTTTCCGGCCGCAGCACCTGCGGCCCGCCCGCTTCGTGCATGATCATCGCTGTCGCCATGGGGTCTCCTGCTTACTAAACGTGTACTTCCAGGTCCACCGGGATATTGCCGCGGGTGGCGTTGGAGTACGGGCAGACCTGGTGGGCGGTGTTGACCAGCTCTTCGGCCTGCGTCTGCTCCAGGCCGGGCAGCGTGACGCTGAGGGTGACGGCGAGACCGAAGCCCTGGCCGTCGGGGCCGATGCCCACTTTGCCGTCGATGTGGGTGTCTTCGGGCAGCTTCACCTTGGCTTTGCCGGCGACCAGCTTGAGGGCGCCGAGGAAGCAGGCGGCGTAGCCGGCGGCGAACAGTTGCTCCGGGTTGGTGCCTTCACCGCCGGCGCCGCCGAGGGCCTTGGGGGTGGTGAGTTTGACGTTGAGCTGGTCGTCGCTGGACACGGCGCGGCCGTCACGGCCGCCGGTGGCGCGGGCTTCGGCCTGGTAGAGGATTTTTTCTACGGACATGGTGGTTCTCCTTTGGGTTTGAGAGACGGCTCTGGAATCCTGCCGGGTGGCTATAAGCCACCCTTTCGCGGGCGGGGCCCGCTCCCACAGGGCCCGCTCCTACGATAATTTCTGGCGGAGGTCGTCGAGCTGGGCTTTCAGGGCCGCCAGTTCTTCTGGCTCGCACTGGCTGGCGCAGGCCGCCGCTTCGGGGATCGCTTCGGCGCGCTCACGCAGGGCGCGGCCCTGGTCGGTGAGGCGCACTTCCACGCGGCGCTCGTCGTCGGCGGCGCGGCGGCGGGCGATCAGCCCGGCGCTTTCCAGGCGCTTGAGCAGCGGCGTCAGGGTGGCGGAATCCAGGAACAGGCGCTCGCCGATGCGCGACACGCTGAGCGGGTCGTCGCTGTCGGCGCCCTCCTCCCACAGCACCATCATCACCAGGTATTGGGGATAGGTGAGGTCCAGCTCGCGCAGCAGTTTCCGGTAGACCTTGGCCATGGCCAGATTGGTGGAATAAAGGGCGAAGCAGACCTGCAGGTCGAGCTTGAGCAGGGTGTCGGTGCGATTATTCATAGCGCGATATTAAATAGCGCGCTATCTAATGGCAAGCCCACGGAGTCATTATGGTATGTGGACGATCACCTGCACTTTGTGTAGTGTAAGAGAGCAAATTGACATTTAACTCTGGCACTGCTAGCGTCTTCCGCACGCGGAAGACGCTAGCAGTGCCAGATAAAAAAATCCTTTAAAATCAAAGGGTTACAGAGATGAAACAGCACATTGAAGTTCGCGTACCACAGCATCTGCCTTTTTTGGAGGCAATTTGCTGGGATTTGCGTAACGTTCGCGTGCTTACAAACGATGAAATGCTCAACCGTTACGAGCGGGGCTGGGCCTATCGCGGCGTGCTTGCCGATCTGGAAGGCACGGAGCGCGGGTTCGTGAAGCAACTCGCCGCCCGCAAAGGGTCTTGGCTCCAGGTCGATGTTTGATCATCCGCATCACCGTAAAATCCATCACATCCTGACCTCCCTCGACTCTTCCCTTTTTGTTGAAGCCGAAGCCTGTTTCGGGGGCGGGACACTGATTTCGTTGCTCCACGGAGAGTATCGCTGGAGCAAAGATATCGACTTTCTTTGCCCGGTGGGCAGCGGCTACCGAACATTGCGAAAGGCCGTCATGGAAGCCACGGGCAAGCCCGAGTTCCTTTTCAAAAAAACGACGGGACTGGAATTTCCCCGGGATATCAAAGCCGACCAATACGGCATTCGCTTTCTAGTCGTCGCGGATGACACGCCGATCAAATTCGAGATCGTCTGTGAAGCTCGAATCGACCTGGAATCCCCGGAGCAACCCGATTGGCTCAACATACCTTGTCTGAGCACCATCGACCGGTATGCGGAAAAGCTGCTTGCCAACGCGGACCGATGGAACGACTCCAGCATTGAGTCGCGGGACCTTATCGATCTCGCCGTGCTAAGGCTCAACGAAGGTTCGAGCGAACAGGCCATCGCCAAGGCGGAAGATGCTTATCCCGTGCTGGTTCCACTGGAAAACGCGCTGAAAAAATTTCAAGGCTCCGACGACTACAGGCGCAAGTGTTTCAGTGCTCTCGAAGTCCGGGATCGAGCGTTGATTCTGGATGGCATTGATCTGCTTGCAAGCGATCAAGAACTTCCTGTTACCCAAAGATCACGCGACGAACTTCACCGCTAACAGCACAAACAGGCTCTCTGGGATCCTGCCGGCCGGCTGGAAGCCGGCCTTTCGCGGGCAAGGCCCGCTCGCACAAGCGCTTCAGGCCTGGCGTTCGATGAGCATGGCGACGCCCTGGCCGACGCCGATGCAGAGGCTGACGAGGGCGTAGCGGCCGCCGGTGCGCTCAAGCTGGCGCAGGGCGGTGAGGGCCACGCGCACGCCGGAGGCGCCCAGCGGGTGGCCGACGGCGATGGCGCCGCCGTTGGGGTTGAGGCGCTCGTCGTCGCCTTGCAGGCCGAGCTGCTTGCAGCAGCCGAGCACCTGGGCGGCGAAGGCCTCGTTGATTTCGATCACGTCCATGTCGGCGAGGGTGAGGCCGGCGCGCTCCAGGACTTTGTTGCAGGCGTGCACCGGGCCCAGGCCCATGACGCGGGGCGGTACGCCGGCAACGCCGCCGGCGATGATGCGCGCGCGGGGGGCGATGCCGGCTTTTTCGCCGGCGGCGCGGGAGCCGATGATCAGGGCGCCGGCGCCGTCGTTAACGCCGGAGGCGTTGCCGGCGGTGACCACGCCGCCATCGACGATGGCGGGCAGCTTGGCGAGCTTATCGACGCCGGTGCCGGGGCGCGGGTGCTCGTCTTCGCTGACCGACAGCGGCGGCTTCTTGCGGCCCTGGGGCACTTCCACCGGCAGGATTTCCTCTTTGAAGAAGCCGTCGACGCGGGCCTCTTCGTAGCGGCGCTGGGACTGAGCCGCGTAGGCGTCCGCCTGCTCGCGGCTGATGCCCAGATCGGACGCCACGTTCTGGGCGGTTTCCGGCATGGTATCGCCACCGAACTGCTTGAGGATCTTGGGGTTGGGGAAGCGCGCGCCGATGGTGGAATCGAACATCGGCATGCTGCGGCTGTAGGGGCTTTCCGCCTTGGCCATCACGAACGGGGCGCGGCTCATGGATTCGACGCCGCCGGCGATCACCAGCTGGCCTTCATCGACGGTGACCATGCGCGCCGCGTCCAGGGTGGCGGCCAGGCCGGAACCGCACAGGCGGTTGACGGTGAGGCCGGCCACGGATTCCGGCAGCCCGGCCAGCAGCGCCGCGTGGCGGGCCACGTTGCGGGCGTCTTCGCCGGCCTGGTTGGTGTTGCCGGCGACCACGTCCTCGATCAGGGCGGGGTCGAAGGGGTTACGGGCGATCAGGGCGCGGATGACGTCGGCGAGCAGGTCGTCCGGACGGACCGGCGCAAGGGCGCCGGCGTGGCGACCGAAGGGGGTGCGCAGACCGTCGTAGATGTAGGCGTCGAGCATGGTTCTCTCCGATAAGCTGCAAGCGGCAAGCTACAAGCTGCAAGCTGGCCGTGCCTCCGTCTTGCTTGAGGCTTGTAGCTTGGGGCTTGTAGCCGCCGAAGGCGCGTGTCCGCTAAGCGGAACACAATTCCGAAACTTGACGAAAAGCATAGGTCGTGACAGAGTTTGATGCAATACGCTGACTAAAACCAACGACAGAACAACGCCCATGATTCGCGACCAGGAAGTACTCAACCAGCTCGTCGATACCATCCACCGTTTCGTCCGCGACCGCCTGATTCCGGCGGAGCAATCCGTGGCCGAGAATGACGCCATTCCCGAGGACATTGCCCGGGAAATGAAAGAGATGGGTTTGTTCGGTTTGTCGATTCCCGAGGAGTACGGCGGCCTGGGCCTGACCATGGAAGAGGAAGCCCTGGTGGCGTTCGAGATCGGCCACACCTCGCCGGCGTTCCGCTCTTTCTTCGGCACCAATAACGGCATCGGTGCCCAGGGCATTCTGATCGACGGCACCGAAGAGCAGAAGCAGAAGTACGTGCCGCGCCTGGCCACCGGCGAAGTGATCAGCTCGTTCTGTCTGACTGAGCCGGACGTGGGCTCCGACGCGGCGAGCCTGAAGACCCGCGCGGACAAGGACGGCGACCACTACATTCTCAACGGCACCAAGCGTTACATCACCAACGGCCCGGAAGCCGGCCTGTACACGGTGATGGCGCGCACCGACCAGAACAACAAGGGCGCCGGCGGCATCACCGCCTTTATCGTGGAAGGCGACACGCCGGGGCTGATCCGCGGCAAGCCGGACGTGAAGATGGGCCAGAAAGGCGCCCACGTTTGCGACATCACCTTCGAGGACTGCCGGGTGCCCGCCGAGAACATTATCGGCGGCAAGGAAGGCCAGGGCTTCAAGACCGCCATGAAGGTGCTGGACCGGGGCCGTCTGCATATCTCCGCGGTGTGCGTGGGCGTGGCCGAGCGTCTGATTGAGGACGCGCTGCGCTTCGCCATGGAGCGCAAGCAGTTCGGCGCGCCGCTGGCGGACCATCAATTGATTCAGGCGATGCTGGCCGATTCCCGCGCGGAAGCGTTCGCCGGCCGTTCCATGGTGCTGGAAGCGGCGCGCAGCAAGGACGCCGGCAAGAACGTCAGCCTCGATGCCTCCTGCTGCAAGCTGTTCTGCGCCGAGATGGTGGGCCGGGTGGCGGACCGCGCCGTGCAGATTCACGGCGGCGCCGGCTACATGGCCGAGTACGCGGTGGAGCGCTTCTACCGCGACGTGCGGCTGTTCCGGATCTACGAAGGCACCACCCAGATCCAGCAGATCGTCATCGCCAGGGGCATGGTTCGCGACGCGCAATAGCGGCTGACGCCGCGATTCAGGATGCAGGATACAGGGTTAAGGGTTAGCACCGCGCCGCCTCCTGTATCCTGTATCCTTCATCCTGTATCGCAATGACAATGCTGAGATTCTCCCTGCCGATCTGCATGATCGGCACCTTGATGGCGCTCACCGCCGACAGCGAGTTCGGGCTATGGATAGCCCGGCCCGCACTCTTGGTTTATCTGATTACCCAGTGGCCCCGCCAGGGTCTGCTCGCCAAGGGCCTGCAGACGGTGGCGGTGTTGTTGTCGCTGCTGGTGGCCGTATTCCACTCCGACCCCCTGCCGATTCTCGTCGACGCCTGGGATCGCTTCTGTTTCTTCGCCACCTTCGTGTCCGCCCTGGGGCTGCTGCGGGTGTCGGCGATGCGTTCCCGGTTGATCCGCGACGCCGGCCAGGTGCTGATCCGCCAGCGCCCGACCTGGCGCTACCCTACCCTGTCCCTGGGCAGCGCCCTGTTCGGGATGATCGTCAATATCGGCGTGCTCAATCTGTTCGGCGCCATGATCCAGCGCAGCAACAGCCTCAAGGCGGCGGGCGGCGACCGGGCGATCCAGGCGGTGCGCGAGCGGCGCATGATCATGGCGATGCTGCGCGGCTTTTCGCTGGCGCCCCTGGTGTCGCCGCTGGGCGTGACCCTGGCGGTGATCCTTTCCAGCATGCCGCAGCTGAGCTGGTCGAAGCTGGCGCCGGTGGCCTTTCCCACCGCGGCGATCGTGTTCGTTCTGGGCTGGGCGCTGGACTGGTGGCTGCGGCCGCGCCATCTGACCGCGCCGGTGGTGACGCGCCCCTCGCCGGAACCCTTGTTTCGCTTTATCGCGCTGGCGCTGGGCATCACCGTGCTGGTGTTCGCGGTGAGCCTGGGCCTGGATGTGCGGCTGCCGGTGGCGGTGCTGATCGCCTGCCCGCTGAGCGCGGTGGCGTGGATGGCGGTGCAGCGGCGGCGGCTGGGGGGCGGCACCGGGGTGGTGCGCGCGGTGACCCTGCTGGGCCGGCATTCGCGGCTGATCTTCGGCGCCAGCCGCAATGAGATCGCGGTGCTGGGCGGCTCGGCGTTCCTGGGCGGCTTGTTGATTCCACTGGTGGACCAGGCGTGGCTCGGCGACCTGCTGATCGCCACCGGCCTGCACGGCGCGCCGGCGGCGGTGGCGGCGATGCTGATCGTGTTGCTGCTGGCGCAGGTGGGGCTCAACCCGATTGTGTCGGTGACGCTGATCGCCGGGCTGTTCGCGGACACCCATGTGATCGGCCTGGAGCCGCAGGTGTTGGCGGTGGCGCTGATGAGCGCCTGGAGCCTGGCGATGATCTCCTCGCCGTTCACCGCCGCCATGATGGTGCTGGCGCAGCTCACCGGCCGCTCGCCCTATACCCTGGCCTGGCGCTGGGACGGGCTGTTCTTTTTATTGCTGCTGCCGCTGATCAGCGCCTGGTTGTTTGTGGTGGACGCGCTTTATTGAACCAGCGGAGTGCCGCCCAGCCATTTTATACAATGCAACCGACATTCTCGGCGGTATGTTGAGAGCTGATTTTGTGCGAGCGGGCCCAGCCCGCGAAAGGCCGGCGAAGCCGGCCGGCAGGATTCCAGAGGCCTTTCTAACGGCGGCACAAACAACCTCTCTGGGATCCTGCCGGCAAGCAAAGCTTGCCTTTCGCTTGCAGGGCAAGCTCCCACAAAGGCCCGCCCCAATCAGGCGCTGAAGTAGAGGCGGCCGTCGCGCTCCTGGCGGCTGACGCGGCCGGTGGCGAGCAGGCAGTTGAGGTGGGCGATGCTCTCGCCCATGGCGAACATCAGCTGGTGGCTGTCGAGCTTGCGCTTGAACAGCACCGGCAGCAGATCGTGGGCGGTGATCGGCTGTTGCCGGCAGGCGTCCTCGGCGGCGTCGAGCTGCTCGCGGTGGTGGTCGCAGAGATCGTCGACGCGGGCGTGCAGGCCGTGGAACGGCAGCCCGTGGGCGGGCAGCACCAGGGTGTTTTCGTCCATGGCGTCGCGCAGGGCGCGCAGGGAGTCGGTGAAGGCGGTGACCGGGTCGTCCTCCGGGTCGAGCGCGCGCACCGTCAGGTTGCTGGAGATTTTCGGCAGCACCTGGTCGCCGCTGATCAGCACCTGGTCGCGCTCGCGGTAGAGGCAGATGTGCTCCGGGGCGTGGCCGCGGCCGATGTGCACCCGCCAGGTGTCGCCGTTGACGGTGACGGCGTCGCCGGCGGCCAGGGTTTCCGGTTGCGGCGGCAGTTCCGGCAGAATCTTGCGGAAGGTGTTGCCGCGCCCGGCCAGGGCGTCCAGGTCGTCACCGGGCACGCCGTGGCGGCCGAAGAAGGCACGGAAGTTGTCGCCGATCTCCTGGTCGCTGGCCGCGTGCAGCTGGGTGGTGAGCGCCCACTCGCCCCGGGTCATCCACACCGGGGCCTGGAAGTGCCGCGCCAGCCAGCCGGCCTGACCAATATGGTCCGGATGGTAGTGGGTGACGATGATACGGTGGATGGGCCGCCCGCCCAGGGCATCCTGGAAGGCGGTGCGCCAGATTTCCTGGGTGTGACGGGACGAGAAACCCGTGTCCACCAGGGTCCAGCCGTCGCCGTCCTCGAGCAGCCACAGGTTGATGTGGTCGAGGGCGAACGGCAGAGGAAAGTTCAACCAATGCACGCCGGGGGCCACTTCCCGGCGCTGGCCGGGTTCCGGGGCCTGATCGAACGGGTACCAAAGCGGGTCGGTCATAACACAACATCCGTAAGCGGGAGAGAAGAATGCAAGCGTGGCAAATCCAAGACGACCACACGATCAAGCTGGCGTCCATGACCACACCGGAGCCGGGCCCCGACCAGGTGCGCGTGAAAGTGCGCGCCATGGGCGTGAACCGGGCGGATATCTTGCAAGTGAAGGGGCTGTATCCGGCGCCGCCGGGCTTCGACAGCAGCGTGCCGGGCCTGGAATACGCCGGTGAAATCGAGGCGGTGGGCAGCCAGGTGATGGGCCGCAAGGTCGGCGACCGGGTGATGGGCCTGATTCCGGGCTGCGCCTATTCCGAATACCTGGTGACCCACGAGCGCGAGACCCTGACGCTGCCGGACGAGATCGACTTCGCCACCGGCGCCACCATTCCGGAAGCGTTTCTGACCGCCTACCGGGCGATGTTCCTGGAAGGCGGCCTGCAGCCGGGGCAATGGGTGCTGGTGCGCCCGGCCACCGCCGGCGTCGGCCTGGCGGGCGTGCAACTGGCCAACGCGCTGGGCGCGCGGCCGATCGGCTCGAGCCGCAACCTGGACAACCTGGCCACCGCCCGCGAGATGGGGCTGGTGGAAGGCGTGCTGGAAGACGACACCCTGCCCGAGCGTTTGAAAGAGATTACCGGCGACGGCGTGGCGGTGATCTTCGACATGGTGGGCCCGGACTGGAACCAGCTGCTCAAGGGCCTGCGCATCGAGGGCACGCTGGTGATGATCGGCGTGCTGGGCGGCACCAAGACCGAGCTGGACCTGCGCGGCATGATGCAGCGCCGGCAGACGCTCACCGCCATGACCATGCGCAGCCAGCCGCTGGAGAAGCGCATCGCCATCGCCAAGGTGTTCAACGACCGCCTGGCGCCGCTGTTCGCCAACGGCCGCCTGCGGCCGCTGCCCTTGAAGACGTTCCCGTTCAGCGATGCGCCGGCGGCGCACGCGCACATGATCGAGGACGCCTTCAGCGGCAAACGCGTGTTGGTGGTCGACTGACATAAGATCAACATTGTTGTTATATTAATGAAATACTATTTCACAACAAAAGAGGTGCTGCAATGACCGAAGCTACCGCGACTCGCCAGAGCCAGATGAGCCAGGCCGAGTGGGAAGTGCGCAAGGACCTGGCCGCCGCCTACCGGCTGGTGGCCCTGTACGGCTGGGAAGATCTGGTGTTCACCCATCTGTCCGCGCGCGTGCCCGGGCCGGAGCATCATTTCCTGATCAACCCCTACGGCTGGCTGTTCGACGAGATCACCGCGTCGTCGCTAATCAAAGTGGATTCCGAGGGTGAGATCGTCGACCCCGGCGCCACCAACCGGGTCAACCCGGCCGGCTTCACCATCCACAGCGCGGTGCACATGGCCCGCGAGGAAGCGGGCGCGGTGCTGCACCTGCACGCCGCCGACGGCGTCGCCGTGAGCGCCCACAAGGAAGGCCTGCTGCCGCTCAGCCAGACCGCCATGCTGTGCCTGGACCACATCAGCTTCCACGACTATGAAGGCGTGGCGCTGAACCTGGACGAGCGCGAGCGGCTGGTCAAAGACCTGGGCGACAAGAACATGATGTTGCTGCGCAACCACGGCACCCTGACCGTGGGCAAGACCGTCGCGGAAGCCTTCACCTACATGTACTTCCTGATGAAGGCCAGCGAGATCCAGGTGCGCACCCTGGGCCAGGGCGAGCCCTACCTGCCCTCCCAGGCCGCCATCGACACCACCAGCGACCAGTCCAAGCAGCTCGGCATGGCCAGCCAGCTCACCTGGCCCGCCCTGCTCCGCAAACTCGAGCGCATCGGCAGCGACTACGCCACCTGATTACTCAGGCGGCCCAGTTCTCGAGGAAGAGATCGGGCACACGCTGGAATTCACGCTGGTTGTTGGTGACCAGAGTGGCGCCGAGAGCCAGCGCCTGCGCCGCAATCAGCGTGTCCATCGGACCGATGGGCGTGCCGGCGCGCTCCAGGTGGGCGCGCAGCTCGCCGTAGCGCCCCATGGCGGTTTCGTCGAACGGCAGGATATCCAGCGGTGCCAGAAACTTCTCCAGCGCATCACGATTACGTCGCGATCCGGTTTTCGCAACGCCGAAAGCCAGTTCCGCGCCACTGACACTCGATAGCGCCACCTGCCCCGCCCGCAACCCTCGCAGATGCTGAAACACCCGTTCCGGTTTGCGGTTGATAATGTAGATGCAGATGTTGGTATCCAACAGGTAGAGCGGATCAGTCATGGGAAGAGTTCGTCCCGTTGTTGACTGTCCGGCTGCTCTCGCTCGATCTCAAAACCGGTCTCGAACTCGTCCAGAGCCTCACGCATCACCGCCCAGGGGGCTTCCGCTGGCAATAACAACACGCCATTGCCGAAGCGCCGGGCAATCACTTCCGTCCCCTCGAACCGCAACTCCTTGGGCAGCCGCACCGCCTGACTGCGGCCCGACATAAATACTTTGGCTAGCATCGTCATCAAGAGGCCTCCCGGAGGCTGATGATATATACCAATGATAGATATCATCTTATTTCTCCTGAATCAAGTTTTCCGGGGGCCAGGCGCAATCCCAGTGGGGATAATCGCCGAGGAAATCAACAAGACCGGCGCGGAGGGGGTTGGCCACGATGTAGCGCGCCATTGCGGCGAGGTCGTCCTGCCGGCGCAGGGCGCGCTCGTGAAAGCCGACGTGCCAGAGTCGCTCGTTGCCACCCCTGCCCGCCCGGCGCCAGCGCTGGGTAGCAACGGATTTCGCTTTCTGGACCGTAGTGGCCAGATCCGCATGCTCACGCAACACCAGCAACCAGTGAATGTGATCAGGCATAACCACATAGCCGAGCGTGACAGCGTGCGCCCGGGTAGCGCGCAGGGCCTGCACGAAACAGCGGCCGCTTTGTAGCGTGGCAAAATGCGCCTGCCGACCGTGGCAGGTGATGGTAATCAGGTAGATGCGTCCGGACCCGCGAGCGCGGCCGTTACGCAAGCGGTAAAATTTAGCCTTCCTTGGCATGGTGATACCTCCTTGTTGGTGGAGGTATCACCCTAGCCCGTGACGGCCGCTTCCTCTGTCAGCCGAGGCTGATTTTGTTGTAGTCATTAAGCCCGCATGCGGAGGGCGGCGAGCATGGTTTCCAGGCGGGGGACGGGGACGCCGTGCTTTTGGGCGATGGCGACCACGTTGCCGAGGATGGCGTCGAGCTCGATGGGGCGGTCGTTGAGGTAGTCGAGCGCCATGCTGTTTTTGTAGGCGGGCATTTTGCGCGTGCCGTCGATGTTGCTGTCGATGATCTGCGGGGGCAGCGGGTGGCCGTCGGCTTCGGCGGCGTCGATCACTTCCTGCATTATTTCGCGCACCAGTTTTTCGCCGCCGGGGGTGTCGAGCATGGTGTAGGTGTCGGCGCCGTTGGCGAGCACGGAGAGCGGGTTGAACGGCGTGTTCCAGACGCATTTGAGCCAGCGTTCGCGGACCACTTCCTCGGTGAGTTTGATGTCGATGCCGCCTTCCACGAACAGGTCGCTCAGGGCCTGGCAGTGGTCGTCCAGGCCGCTGGGGTAGCGGCCCATGACCAGCCGACCGTAGGCGTTGTGTTTGATTTCACCGGGGGCGACACGGCTGACGGCGATGAACGCCAGGCAGCTGATGATCGGGTTGTCGGGGAAGGCGTCGGCCAGTTCCCGTTCGATGTCGAGGCCGTTCTGGATCAGCACGATGTTGGTGCCCTCGCCCACCCAGGGGCGGACCAGGCCGGCGCGGTCGCTGCCGGGCAGGACCTTGGTGGCGAGGATCACGTAGTCCGGGGTGCTGTCCGGGCGGTCGCCGTCCTTGTAGAGGTGATCCGGTTTCCAGGAAATGTCACCCAGCGGGCTCTCGAAGCGGAAGCCGTGCGCTTTGACGGCGTCGTATTCGGAACGCACCACGGCGCTGACGGTGCAGCCGGCGCGCTTGAGGATGGCGCCGTAGAAGCTGCCGATGGCGCCGGCACCGATGATCAAGGCGTGGGGTTTCAGGTTACTCATTGAAAAACTCTCCTAATTGGCAATAAGCCCTCGCCGCATGGAGCGCAGCGGCCAGAGCGCCAGCAGATAAACAATCAACAACATCAGAAAGGCGTCATCGAAGCCGACCTCGAAGGCGTGCGGGTGACCGGCCTCCGGGTGAGCTTGCCAGTAACGGTCACTGAAGAATTGTACGCAGATGGCACTGAGGTTGACGCCGATGGCGCCGCCGGTCTGGCGCCCGAAATTAATGATGCCGGAACCCTGGGGGATCAGCGCCGGCGGCAGCAGCGTGAGGCTGCCGGTGGTCACCGGCGGCATGATCAGCCCCAGCCCGACCCGGCCCAGGGCGGCCCAGGCGACCAGCCAGACGGCGGCGGTGGTCTGGTCGGCGGCGCGCATCATCACCATGCTGGCGATAAAGAACGCCAGGCCGCCGGCGATCATCCGCGCCAGGGGAATCCGGTCGGTGAGGTAGCCGACGAACGGAAACACGAACGCCATGGCGAGGCCGGCGGGCATCAGCATAAGCCCGGCGCTGGAGGCGCTGAACCCGGACACCTGCTGGAAGTACAGCGGCATCATATAGGTGGAGCCGAACACGCCGGCGCCCATGACGATGGACAGCAGGAAGCCGCCGGTGAAGCCCGGCGCGCCGAACACGCGCAGATCGAACAGCGGGTTCGGGCAACGCCGTTGCCAGAGCGCGAACAGGACCAACAGCAGCGGCCCGCCCAGCAGGGCGCTGAACAGCAGCGGGTCCAGCCAGCCGCGCCGCAGGCCCGACGCCAGCGCCCAGAGCGTCGCCACCAGCCCCAGGCTGAGCAGGATCAGCCCGGCCCAGTCCAGACGCGGCGCCTGCTCCTCGCGGTGGTCGGGCAGGAAACGCCCGGCGATCACCATGGCGAGCAGGCAGGCGGGCAGCACCACGAAGAAGGTCGCCCGCCAGGACCAGACATCCACCAATACGCCGCCCAGGGCGGGCGCGATGGCGGGGCCGAGAATCACGCCCATGCCGTAGATGCCCATGGCCTGGCCGCGTTTGTGCAGCGGGAACACCTGGAAGATGGTGATCATGGCGTGGGGCTGGATCATGCCGGCGGTCACGCCCTGCACCACGCGGGCGAGCACCAGCAGGCCGAAGCTGTTGCTGACGCCGCCCACCAGCGAGGCAATGATGAAGATCGCCATGGCGAGCAGGAAGGCACGCCGGGAGCCGAACCGCGCCACCGCCCAGGCGTTGAGCAGCATGCCCACGGTCATGGCGGCGAGGAAGCCGGTGGCGATCCAGTGCACCTGGTCCTGTTCGAGCCGGTACTCGGCCATGATGGCGGGCACCGCCACATTGATAATGGTGGAGGCCAGCACCACGGACAGGGTGCCGAGCATCACCGTGACGGTGGCGTACCATCGATAGGCCGGCCCATAGCGCTCGAACAGACGCTCTATGGCGGGATTTTCGGGCATGGGAGGTGCCGGTTATTTTTTGGTCGGGTCGTCGCCGACCTGGATCAGCAGCTTGCCGCGGTTTTTACCCTGCAGCAGACCCTGGAAGGCGCTGACCGCGTTTTCCAGACCCTCGACCACGTCTTCCTGGTATTTGACCTTGCCCTCGCTGATCCACACCGGCATGTCTTTCAGGAAGTCGCCCTGGCGGTGGATGTAGTCAAACTGGATAAAGCCTTTGATCAGCAGACGCTTGACCAGCACCTTGCCCATGAAGCCGGGCAGACGGTCCGGGCCCTGGGGCATCTCGGTGTCGTTGTAGTGGGCGATGCGGCCGCACACCGGGATGCGGGCGAAGTCGTTGACCAGCTCCATCACCGCGTCGAAGGTGTCGCCGCCGACGTTCTCGAAGTAGACGTCGATGCCGTCCGGGCAGGCCTTGGCGAGCTGCTCGCGGAAGTCCGCGTCCTTGTAGTTGACGCAGGCGTCGAAGCCATAGGCACCGACCACGTGCTTGCACTTGTCTTCGGCGCCGGCCACGCCGACCACGCGGCAGCCCTTGAGCTTGGCGATCTGGCCGACCACCTGGCCGACGGCGCCGGCGGCGGCGGACACCACCACGGTTTCGCCCTTCTGCGGCTTACCGATTTCATCCAGGCCCACGTAGGCGGTGAAGCCGGGCATGCCGAGCACGCCGACGGCGGTGCTGATCGGCGCCTGGGCCGGGTCCAGCTTGCGCATCGCCTTGGGTGAATTGACGGAGTATTCCTGCCAGCCGCCCGGGCACAGCACGTAGTCGCCCTGCTTGAAGTCGCCGCTGCGCGATTCCACCACCTGGCCGACGGTGGCGCCTTCCATCACCGAGCCTTCCTCGACGCTGGCGGCGTAGGACTTGGCGGCGCTCATGCGGCCGCGCATGTAGGGGTCCAGGGACAGATAGATGGTGCGTACCAGCACCTGGCCTTCGCCCACTTCGGGCACGGTGCCTTCCTGGAGCTTGAGGTTTTCGTCACCGGGCATGCCGGTGGGGCGTTTGGCGAGAATGATCTGACGGTTGACGGTCATGGTTGGAGCTCTCCCTGAAGCTGAATTGTTATTCGCGCTTGGCGGTTATAAGAAACTAATGGTGCTGAGTTGACAGTTGATAGTGGACAGTTGACAGCGAAACACCTAACCGGCGAAGCACCGGGATTTCTCAAACGCGCGTCTTTTCGCTATCAACTATCAATTATCAATTATCAACTAAAAAGGGCGGCCCGAAGGCCGCCCTTTTTTTATGCTGCGTGGTCGTCCACGTCGATCAGGTCTTCGAGAACACCGAGGTGGTATTCGCGGTCGCCCAACCAGTGGTCGATCATGACGATGCGCTTGGCGTAATGGGAGACCGGGGTCTCTTCCATCATGCCCATGCCGCCGAACAGCTGGATCGCTTCCTCGGCGACCTTGCGGCCGGATTTGCCGACCTGGGCCTTGGCGGCGGAGATGCGCTTTTTGCGCAGTTGCGGCTCCACGTCGAGGCTGCAGGCGGCGAGCATGGTGATGGAACGTACTTTTTCCAGCTCCATGCGCATTTCCACCATGCGGTGCTGCAGGGCCTGGAACTTACCGATCGGCACGCCGAACTGCTGGCGTTCCTTGATGTAGTCCAGGGTCTGGTCGCAGGCCACTTCCATGGCGCCGGAGGCTTCCGCGCACAGGGTGATCAGCGCCAGGTCCAGAGTCGCTTCCAGAGCGTCGAGGGCCTTGCCTTCGTCGCCGAGCAGCGCGTCGGCGCCGACTTTCACGTCCTTGAAGGTGATGTCGGCGGCGTGCAGGCCGTCGATGGTCGGGTAGCCGCGGCGGCTGACGCCGTCGGCGCCGGCGTCGACGATGAAGGCGCTGAGGCCGTCTTTGTCGTTGCCGCTGCCGCCGGTGCGGGCGATCACCACCAGCTGGTCGGCGCTGTCACCGTGCAGGACCACGGCTTTCTCGCCGTTGATCACGTAGCCGTCGCCGTCTTTCTTGGCGCTGGTTTCCACGAAACGGTGGTCGTAGCGACCCTTGGTTTCGTAGTTGGCCAGGGCGAAGCGGGTTTCACCGCCGATGATAGCCGGCAGGTACTGCTCTTTCTGGGCGTCGTTGCCGAGCTTGTCGATCAGCACGCCGGAGAGCACCACCGTGGCCAGGTAGGGTTCAACTACCAGACCGCGGCCGAAGCCTTCGGCCACCACCATCAGTTCCGGGCCGCCGCCGTTGAAGCCGCCGGCCTCTTCGGAGAACGGCACGCCCAGCAGGCCCAGTTCGGCGAACTGGGTCCAGGTGTCGGTGCTGAAGCCGTGCTCTGATTCCAGTGCCTTGTTGCGGGCGTCGAAGGTGTAGCTGTCACGGACCAGACGACCCACGGTCTCTTCGAGCATGCGCTGCTCGTCGCTGAATTTGAAATCCATGTTCGTCTCCTTACAGACCGAGAATCATCTTGGAGATGATGTTCTTCTGAATTTCGTTGGAGCCCCCGAAAATGGAGAGCTTGCGGAAGTTGAAGTAACGGCTGGCCACGGACCCGGCGAACTCGGGGCCGACGGTCTCGCCGTCGAAATCACCGGCCAGCTGTTCCGGCAGGAACGGCAGCGCGTGCGGGCCGGCGGCGCGGCGGAACAGATCGGTGATCTCCTGGCGCAGCTCGGTGCCCATGATCTTCAGGAAGGAGCTTTCCGCGCCCGGTACACCACCGGCTTCGGCGGCGGCCACGGTGCGCAGGTTGGTCATTTCCAGGGACATCAGCTCCATTTCCACGTCCGCCAGGCGGCTGCGGAAGTGCGGCTCTTCGATCAGCGGCTTGCCGTTGACCTGCTGCTCGCGGGCCACCTGCTTGAGGTGCGCCAGGGCGGCCTTGGAGCTGCCCACGCCGGCGATGCCGGTACGCTCGAAGGTGAGCAGGTACTTGGCGCAGGTCCAGCCTTTGTTCTCTTCGCCGACCAGGTTTTCCACCGGCACTTTGACGTCGTCGAAGAACACTTCGTTGACTTCATGCTCGCCGTCCAGGGTGATTAGCGGACGCACGGTGATGCCTTCGCTTTTCTCCATGTCGATGAGCAGGAAGGAGATGCCTTCCTGTTTCTTGGCGTCCGGGTCGGTGCGCACCAGGCAGAAAATCATGTTGGCGTGCTGGCCGAGGGTGGTCCAGGTCTTCTGGCCGTTGACGATGTAGTGGTCACCGTCGCGCACGGCGCGGGTTTTCAGGCCGGCCAGGTCGGAACCGGCGCCCGGCTCGGAGTAACCCTGACACCACCAGTCGTCGCTGCGCAGGATGCGCGGCAGGTAGTAGTCTTTCTGTTCCTGGGTGCCGAACTTGATGATCACCGGGGCGACCATGTTGACGCCGAACGGCAGCACGGTGGGGGCGCCGGCTTCCGCGCACTCTTCTTCGAAGATGTGCTTCTGGATCGGGCTCCAGCCGGTGCCGCCGTGCTCTTTCGGCCAGTGCAGGGCCAGCCAGCCCTGCTCGTTGAGAATTTTCTGCCAGCGGATGGTGTCTTCCTTGCCAAGGCGCTTGTGCTCTTTCACCTTGCTGGAGATGTCCTTGGGCAGCTTTTCGTTCAGGAAGGTACGCACTTCGTCACGGAAGGCGCGCTCTTCGGCGGTGTAATTAATGTCCATAATAACCTCTGTGTCTTAGGCGGCTTGGGGGCTTCGCGCTCAGCTGTAGAAGCCCTTGCCCTCTTTAGCCAGTTTTTCCAGCAGCGCGGCCGGCTTCCAGGTGTCGGAGCCGGTTTCCTGGTGAATCTGGCTCACCTTGTCGTAAATGGTCTTGAGGCCCACGGAATCGGCCCAGAACAGGACGCCACCGCGGTACACCGGGAAGCCGTAGCCGTAGATCCAGATCACGTCCACGTCCAGCGGGCGGGCGGCGATGCCCTCTTCCAGGATCTTGGCGCCTTCGTTGACCATGATGTACATGCAGCGCTCGAGGATTTCCTGGTCGGAGATGTCCCGGGACTGGATGCCGTTCTCTTCACGGAATTTAGCGATCAAGGCGTCGACTTCGGATGAAGGCACCGGGGTGCGGTCGCCTTCCTTGTAGTCGAACACGCCGGCCTGGGTCTTCTGACCGAGACGGCCCTGCTCCACCAGATCGTCGGTCCAGTTGCGCGGCGGTGCGTTGTCCGGGGCTTCCTTGCGCAGCTCTTCGCGGATGCGGTAGCCCACATCCATGCCGGCCAGGTCGGACATGGCGAACGGGCCCATGGGGAAGCCCAGGTCGAACAGCACCTTGTCCACCTGCGCCGGGTTGGCGCCTTCGTTGACCAGCTGTACCGCTTCGGCCTGACGCTTGTGCAGCATGCGGTTGCCGACGAAGCCGTGGCATACGCCCACCAGCACGCCGACCTTGCCGATGCGGCGGCTCAGGTCCATGACCGTGGCGACCACCTCGTCGGAAGTCTTCTCGCCGCGCACGTTCTCCAGCAGCTTCATCACGTTGGCGGGGCTGAAGAAGTGCATGCCCACCACGTCCTCGGGACGCTTGGTGAAGGAGGCGATGCGGTTCACGTCGAGGGTGGAGGTGTTGGTGGCGAGGATGGCGCCGGGCTTGCAGACCCGGTCCAGCTCGCTGAACACGGCTTTTTTGACGTCCATGTTCTCGAACACCGCTTCGATCACCAGGTCCACGTCGCCGAGGTCGTCGTAGCTGAGCGTGGGCTGGATCAGCGCCATGCGCTGCTCCACCTGCTCCTGGGTGATGCGGCCTTTCTTGGCGGTGTTCTCGTAGTTCTTGCGGATCACGGCGATGCCGCGTTCCAGGGCGTCTTCCTTCACCTCGAGAATCTTCACCGGAATGCCGGCGTTGGCGAAGTTCATGGCGATGCCGCCGCCCATGGTGCCGGCGCCGATGATGGCGGCGCTTTTCACGTCACGCTTGGCGGTGTCCTTGGGCAGGCCCGGCACCTTGGCCACTTCGCGCTCGGCGAAGAAGACGTGGCGCTGGGCGCGGGACTCGGGGCTCACCAGCAGCTCGGCGAACAGCTCGCGCTCGCGCTTCATGCCTTCGTCGAAGGGCAGCTCCACGGCGGCCTGGACCGCTTTGATGCAGTGGAACGGCGCTTTGAAGCCGCGCTGTTTGCGGGCGATGGACTTCTCGTAGTTGGTGAACAGATCCGCGTCTTCTTTCTTCACGTCGAGGTCGCGGATCTTGCGCAGCGGGGCGTTTTCGGCCACCAGCTTGCGGGCGTAGGCGAGCGCGCCTTCGAGCAGATCACCGCCGACCACTTCGTCGACGATGCCGACCTTGAAGGCGTCCTTGGCTTTCACCGGGTTGCCGCCGACGATCATGTCCAGGGCGGCCTTGGCGCCGATCAGACGGGGCAGACGCTGGGTGCCGCCGGCGCCGGGCAGCAGGCCCAGCTTCACTTCCGGCAGGCCGACCTTGGCGGATTCCAGGGCGACGCGGTAGTCGCAGCCCAGGGCCACTTCCAGGCCGCCGCCCAGGGCGGTGCCGTGGATGGCGGCGATCACCAGCTTGTCGCTGCTTTCGTATTCGCTGATCACGTCCGGCAGGGCGGGCCCGGCGGGCGGCTTGCCGAATTCGCGGATGTCGGCGCCGGCGGGGAAGGTGCGGCCTTCGCCGATCACCACCAGGGCTTTGGCCTGGTCGTCTTCCAGGCCCTGGCGCAGGCAGTTGACCAGCCCTTCGCGTACACCCTGACCCAGGGCGTTGACCGGCGGATAGTCGACGCCGATAACACCGATGTCGCCTTCAAGACGGTAGCTCACTACCTCGCTCATGATTCCTCCTTCAGCGGGGGACCCGCGGTGCGGCGGCCGGAGGGGCCGCGACGGCGCCGCGCATCCCGTGGAAACGGTTCTCTCCCGGACGCTTCAGTATAAGAAAATCCGGGCCATTATCAATTATTTCGGAATTAGGTTTTATCTAGCGGACCAACTCTGTTGGCTACGCCCACAACGCCCGCTCGCACAGCCTTTCTTTAACCGAAAAGGGCACCTCACAGGGTGCCCTTTCTCGGCGTTGCATCACAGTGTGAGGCGCGGCGTTTACTCGGTGATTTCGGACAACTTGCGCAGTACCACTTCGCCGTCGACGACTTCGGCGATCTGCGGGTCGGCGCCCAGGTTGCCGGCTTCGTCGATGCCGTCCACGTCGTACGGGTTGTGCTCCACGGACACTTTATCCATGGCGGACGCGATGGCCGCGCGGATCGCCTTGGCGTCGTCCACGGTGCCGGCTTCCTGCATCGCCTGGGCGATCAGGTACATGGCGAAGTAGTTGTACGCGGTTTCGGAGGTGGCCACGCCGTTGTGGTCTTCCTGCCACTTCTTGAGGAATAGCTTGGCGCCTTCGTTCTCGTACTTGTCCAGGGGTACCACGCCCACGGAGCCTTCCAGGGACTTGATGCCGCCGGATACCTTGGCCACTTCGTCCATCTTGGCCTGGTCCATCAGGATGAAGCCGCCCTTGAAGCCCAGTTCGCGGGCCTGACGCACCACCAGGCCGGTGGGCTCGGAGGCACCGCCGACGAACATGACGTCGGGATCTTCGGACAGCACCTTGCTGACGCCGGTGTAGAAGTCCGCGGACTTGTTGTAGTCCATCGGGTTCATGGCCGCGACTTCGCCGCCCAGCTCACGCCATACCGGCACGAACTCCTTGGTCCAATACTTGGCGTAGTCGTGGGTGGCGTTGGCGACACCCAGTTTGTTGCCGAAGCGGTCCATGGTGATGCGCGAGAACGGCTCGATGTAGTCGGTGAAGTTGGGCGGAATCTTCACGGTCAGCTTGTTGCCCTTGGAGGTCACCGCCGGCACGGAGGTGTAGGACATCACCAGGAAGCCGTCACGCTCGTTGAACGCCTGCAGGGCGAAGGTGCCGCCGGAGTGCGGGGTGAAGATCACCGGCGCGTTGTACTGCTGCACCAGACGCTTGCCGTTCACGGCCGCCTGGCTGGGCGAGTACTTGTCGTCCAGGGCCTGGATGTTGATGGTGTGTTTCTCACCGTCGACGGTGATGCCACCGGCGGCGTTGATTTCCTCGGCGGCCATGCGCAGGCCTTCCAGGGTGTTCTCACCGTACAGGGCGGCACCGCCGCTGAGCGGGCCGGTGAAGCCGATGTTCACTTCGTCGGCATGGGCCGCGCCACCGATGGCGAGGGCTACGGCGCTGGCGGCGGCCAGGCGACGGAAGGATTTCAATACTTTCATGCTCTTTCTCTCCCTTTCTTTATTGTTTGGGATGTGGTCGGAAATTAAGTGTGTTGCACGGCGCCCTCAGGCGCCGATGTAAGCTTTGCGTACTTCTTCGTTACCCAGCATGGCGTCGCGGTCGCCTTCCATCACCAGACGGCCGTTCTCCATCACGTAGGCTCGGGTCGCGATTTTCAGTGCCGCGAACGCGTTCTGCTCCGCCAGCAGCACCGAGGTGCCTTCCTTGTTGATGGTCTGCACGGCTTCGAACACCTGCTTGACCACCAGCGGCGCCAGACCCAGCGACGGCTCATCCAGCAGCAGCAGCTTGGGACGGCCCATCAGGGCGCGGCCGATCGCCACCATCTGCTGCTGACCGCCACTCAGGGAACCGGCGGGCTGATCCTTTTTCTCGTCTAAAATGGGGAACATTGCAAGGACATGCTCAAGGGTTTTTTTCATACCCGCCTTATCGCGGCGGTGTACGTAGCCCCCCAGCCAGAGATTTTTCAGCACTGACATTTCGGGAAACAGCTTGCGGCCTTCCGGGCACTGCACCACGCCGGCCTGCACCAGCGCGGAGGGTTTGCGGCCGGTCACGTCCTCGCCGTTCAGGCTGATCTTGCCGGCGGACGCCTTGAGCAAACCGCTGATGGTGTTGAACAGGGTGCTCTTGCCGGCGCCGTTGGCGCCCAGCAGCACCACCAGCTCGCCCTGCTCCACGCTCATGGAAACGCCGTCCAGGGCCTTGAAGCTGTCGTACTTGGCGTCCACGTTCTCAAGCTTCAACATCTTCTTCACTCCCCAGATAAGCTTCGATGACCACCGGATTGGTCTTGATCTGTTCCGGCGTGCCTTCGGCGATCTTCTCGCCGTGGTCCAACACCATGATCTTGTCGGCCAGGCTCATGATCATGTCCATTTTGTGCTCGATCAGGCACACGGTGATGCCGTGGTCGACCATTTTGCGAATCAGCGCCGCCAGGTTTTCGGTCTCTTCCGGGTTGATGCCGCCGGCGGGCTCGTCGAGCAGCACCAGTTCCGGATCGGTGGCCATGGCCAGCGCGAACGCCACCCGCTTGCGCTCTTCCTGGGTGGTGTCGGCGATGTAGCGGTGGCCGATGTGGCTGAGACCGACGAAGTCCAGCACCTCGGCGGCTTTCGCCCGGCACTTCTTCTCTTCGTCGCGCAGCCGCTTGGAGTTGATGATCACGTCCCAGAGCCGCGATTGGGTACGCAGCCGGTGACCGACGATCAGGTTATCCAGCACCGTGGACTGCTCGAACAGCTTGGTGGTCTGGAAGGTCCGCGCGATACCGAGACGGGCAATGCGGTCCGGCGCCATGCCGGTGACGTCCATGCCGTTGAACTCGATGCTGCCGGAGGTGGGCGGCATGGCGCCGGCCACCAGGTTGAAGAAGGTGGTCTTGCCGGCGCCGTTGGGGCCGATGATCGCGTTGATCTGGCCGGCGGCGAATTCCACGCTCACGTCGTTGACCGCGGCCAGGCCGCCGAAGCGCTTGGTGAGATTATTGATCTTAAGCATTGTCGCTGGCCTCCTTGGACGAAGTGGCGCTGTCGCCGACACGGGTCTGGCCTTCTTTGGCCGGCGCTTTGCTCGCCAGACGGCGGCCGCGCCAGGTCAGGAAGGTGCCGACCACGCCCTTGGGCATAAAGATCACCAGCAATACCAGCATCGGACCGAAGACGATCATCCGATACTCCTCGAAGGACTGCACCGCCTGGGTCAGCCAGGTGATCGCCATGGTGCCCACCAGCGGGCCCATCAGGGTGCCGATACCGCCCACCAGCAGGTAGGTGATGATGTCGAAGGTGTGCACCACCTCGGCTTCCGCCGGGCCGATAAAGCGCACCACACCGGCGTACAGGCCACCGGCGAGGCCGGCGTAGACGGTGGAGAGCACGAACGCCAGGACCTTGTTGCGCATCAGGTTGATGCCCAGGGACTGGGCCAGGTCGTCACTGATACGAATCGCCAGGAAGGTGCGGCCCACCAGGGAGCTGGAAATCCGGCTCACCAGCACGATCGCCAGCACCAGGAAGAACAGCACCAGGTAGTAGAACGGAATGGTGCGGGTGAAATCGATCAGCCCGAAGCCTTCCGGCGGCGCGATGTTGATGATGCCCAGGGAACCGTGGGTGAGCGCTTCCCACTTATCCAGCAGCAGGTAGATGATGAAGCCCACGCACAGGGTAAAGATGGCGAAGTAGTGTTCCTTGAGACGCAGGGACACGATGCCCACCAGGAAACCGAACACCGCCGAGAACACGCCGGAGGCGACAAAGGCGGGCCAGAACGCCCAGCCGTGATCCACGGTGAGGATCGCCACCACATAGGCGCCGATGGCGAAGAAGCCGCCGTGGGCCAGGTTCAACTGGCCGCAGAAGCCGGTGATGATGTTCAGGCCGTACACGGCGATGGCCCAGATAAAGGCCAGAGCCATCACGTAGATCTGGTATTCGCTGCCCGCGATCAGCGGGAAAATCAGGGCGAACGCCAACAGCACCACTTTCATGGCCGGGCTGGCGAAGAAGTTGGCAATGCGATCCATTAGCGCACCCCCTTGGTGAACAGGCCGGTGGGCTTGATGGAGAGAATCACCACCAGCAGAACAAAGGCAATCAGATCCTTATAGGTGCTGGAGACGTAGTAGCCGCCCAGCGCTTCGGCGAAGCCGATGATCAGACCGCCGACGATAGCGCCGGGGATGCTGCCCATGCCGCCGAGAATAATGATCACGAAGGCCTTCATGATCACCAGGTGGCCCATGGCCGGGTACACCAGGTTGATCGGCGCGAACAGGCTGGCGCCCACCGCCGCCAGGAAACCGGCGATGGCGAAGGTCATCATGGCCACGCGGTTGGCGTCGATGCCGACCAGGAAGGCGCCTTCCCGGTTCTGCGCCATGGCGATGATCGTGGAGCCGGTCATGGTCTTCTTCAGGTACAGGTGCAGCGCGCCCATGATCGAGAAGGCGCCGACAATGATCAGCAGCCGCTGGGCCGGCAGCACCAGGCCGCCGAACTCGAGGATGCCGGTGTAGGGGGTCGGCATGCGGCGGAAATCGGAACCCCAGTGCATCTGCACCACCGCTTCCAGGAACAACAGGATGCCGATGGCGGCGATCTTGTCGTGGATCGGCGGCGCGTGCCGCAGCGGGTGGAAGACCAGGCGTTCACAGAGCACCGACAGCACGGCCACGAAAAGGCCGGCGCCGAGCATGGCGATCCAGTAGTTGAGCCCCAGATCCACCATGATGTAGTAACTGATGTAGGCGCCCACCATGTAGAGAGCACCGTGGGCAAAGTTGGGAACGTGCAAAATGCCGTACACCAGGGTCAGACCCAGGGCCACGAGGCCGTAGATGCTGCCCAGGGTGAGGCCATTAAGCGCTTGCTGAAGAAACGCGTCCAAGGCTGAGCCTCCTGTTCGTTTTATTTAAGAAACAACCTCCCAGCGAGCGGCGAGGTCCCATCCGCGTCGGTCGAACTGCGGGAAGTTGTTTCAGGTTTTTTGGATTTCTTGGAATTGTCAGGCTTCTTTTTTCTGGTCAGCCCATTCCTCTTCCTGCATCGCACGCCACATCACCTTGCCGGTGGGCGAGCGCGGCAGCTCATCGCGGAACTCGACGATCTGAGGCACCTTGTAGGCGGCCATCTGTTCCTTGCACCAGGCGATGATCTCGTCTTCGCTGACCTTGCCCTTGTGGTCGGCGGCCAGCACCACACAGGCTTTCACGGTTTCGCCGCGGCGCTCGTGGGGTGCGGAGATGACACAGCTTTCCTGGATCGCGGGATGCCGGTACATAAGACTTTCGACCTCGGCGGGCCAAACTTTAAAACCGGACGCATTGATCATGCGTTTCACCCGGTCGACGATGAAGAAGTAGCCCTCTTCGTCGTAGTAGCCCATGTCGCCGGTGCGGAAGAAACGTTCGCCGTCGATTTCGATGAAGGCTTTCTGGGTTTCCAGCGGGCGGTTCCAGTAACCCTGGAAGATCTGCGGCCCGCGGGAGATGATCTCGCCCACTTCGCCGACGCCCATTTCCTTGCCGGTGTCCACGTCGATCACCCGTGAATCCACGTCAAAGACCGGAATGCCCAGACACTGCTTTTTGGGTTTTTCGGAGGGGTTGATATGGGTAGCGGCGATGGTTTCGGACAGGCCGTACCCTTCGATGTAACGCAGACCGGTAAGCTTGAACAGCTTATCGGACACCGCTTCGGGCATGGCCGCCCCGCCGCCGCCGATGTTCTCGAGGCTGGAGAGGTCGAAGCTTTCCACGTCCGGGTCGGAAAGCAGATCGATGGCCATGGTGACGATGTTGGTCCAGCTGGTGACCCGGTAGCGCTCGATCAGCTTGGCCGCGGTGCGGCGATCCCAGCGGGTCATCAGCACGATGCAGGAGCCCACGAAAATGGGGCCGTTCATGGCGCCCTGCATGCCGGTGACGTGGAAATACGGCAGCGTCGACAGGGTCACGCCCTCGCGGCCGCCGCCGGAGCGCCAGGCGGCGCCGTGCACGCAGGTGGCCATCACCGAGCGATGGGTGTGCATGCAGCCCTTGGGCGCGCCGGTGGTGCCGGAGCTGTAGGGGAACACGGCCAGATCGTCCGGGCCCACCAGCAGTTCACCGGGCTGGTGACCGGCGCCCAGGGCGTCGCCCCAGGCGATGGTGCCGGCGGTGTTCAGCGGCTGCGCCGGGGCGGCCACCTCGGCGGGCAGGTCGAGGTCGGTCTGCGGGTGAATGTAGTCGCTGTAGGCGGCAACGATCACATGGCGCAGACGCTCATGGCCGATCAGCGGCTCGATGTGCGGGAACACTTCCTGGCTGCAGATGCACACGGAGGCCTGGGTGTCCTGCAGGTAGTGCTCGAGCTCGGCGCTGCGGTTCATCGGGTTGATCGGCACGACAATGGCGTTGGCGCGCAGAATGGCGTAGTAACCGATGATGAACTGCGGTGCGTTCTGCATGAACAGCATCACCCGGTCGCCTTTTTCCACGCCCAGGTGCTGCAGTTCGCCGGCCAGGGCGTCCACCTGCTGCTTGAGTTCCCGGTAGGTGATGGGCGCATCGTAGTAGATGATCGCGTTCTCATCCGGGTAGCGCAGAGCGGAAATTTCGAGGTTGCTGTAAAGGCTGGTTTCCGGAAGCTTGAGCTGGTGAGGCAGCCCCTCCGGCCAGACGGCAAAATGCCGATCAAACATGCCTGTGCTCTCCCTTGAATTGTTGTAAGGCCCGCGAATACGCGGACAGTACTGGCCCCTGACCCGGGCTTTTGTTAACGCGGATACAGAACCAGTACCGAAGTTGACCAAGCGGTCAATCTGACATGGCGCCCCTGGGGCGTCAATACTATTTTGGAATATGGTTTCGCATTCCGGGGGTCTCTGGAATCCTGCCGGGTGGCTTCGCCACCCTTTCGCGGGCGGGGCCCGCTCCTACAAGGTGCCTCGACCTTACGCTATCCGGGCAAAGGCCGGTCGCCTTGCTGGAAGCATTCATCCGCCAGCACGTCGTCGCAGCGGGTCGGCTGCAGGGGCATCACCGAGATGTGCCCATCGCGCAGGGCGACCACGTCGGATTGCGGGTGGTCGATGCTGGACGGACGGCGCTCGAAGGACAGCCAGTGGTAGGCCAGCCCGCGGCCGTCGGTGCCGTGCACCAGGCGCGGCCCGGCGATGCCGCCGCCGATCTGCCGGGTGAAGCGGCTGCCGCGCAGCTCCGCCACCGGCAGGTCGGGGAAGTTGATGTTCCAGCAGGCGCGCTGGTAGCCGTCGCGGTCGGCGCCGGCTTCCCACAGCTCGCGGATCAGACCGGCGGCGTAGTGGGTGGTGGGCGCGTAATCGATGGCGGCGCGGTCGACGAACGCCTGGCTCAGGGCGATGCCCGGCAGGCCCAGGTGGGCGGCGGCGAGCACCGCGCCGACGGTGCCCGAGTACATCACCGAATCGCTCAGGTTGGCGCCACAGTTGACGCCGGAGAGCACCAGATCCGGCGCTTCCTCCTCGAACCATTCCGCCATGGCGAACATCACGCAGTCCGCCGGCGTGCCGGACACCGCGAAGCGACGCTCGCCGTGGTGGTAGACCCGCAGCGGCGTGTGCAGGGAGATGCCCTGCCCCACCCCGCTCTGGTCGTGCTCCGGCGCCACCACCCAGACTTCCTCGGCGAGCTGCGCGGCGATGTCCTCGGCGACCTTCAGGCCCGGCGCGTCGATGCCGTCATCATTGGTCAACAAAATCCTGCCAAACGGCTTCATATAAACCCCAAAAAAAGTTAATAGTTAACAGTTAATAGTGAATAGCGGGGCGGCTCCGTCGCTGTAGCCGTGCCACGGAGCCGCCCAACTATTAACTGTTCACTGTTACCTGTTCACTGTTACCTGTTCACTGTTACCTGTTCACTGTTCACTGTTCACTGTTCACTGTTCACTGTCATTTATGTGTGCGTGCGATCTGCCAGCCGCGCTCGGCGATCAGGCCGGCCCGCTTGCCCACTTCCAGGGCGTTGCGGTTGCTGGCGTTGCCTTGCAGGGCGCGGGCGTAAACGCCTTGCAGAATAGCGGCGGAACGGAACAAGGCAAAGGCCAGGAACACCGGCCAGTCGTTAATGCCGTCGCGGCCGGCGCCTTCGCAGTAGCGCTGCAGCAGGCTCTGCTCGTCGGGGATGCCGCGGGCGCGCAGGTCCAGGCCGTCGAGGCCGCGCACGCCGTTGACGCCGTGGGGCATGTGGTACGGCAGGCAGCAGTAGGCCAGGTCGGCGAGCGGGTGGCCGATGGTGGCCAGTTCCCAGTCGAGCACCGCCACCACATCGGGGGTGCGGTTATCCACCAGCAGGTTACCGAGGCGGAAGTCGCCGTGGGCGATGGCGGCGCTGTCGTCCTGGGGAATATTGTCCGCCAGCCACGCCATCAGGTTGTCCATGGCCGGCATTTCATCGGTCTTGGAGGCTTCGTACTGGGCGCTCCAGCGCTTCACCTGGCGCTCCACGTAGCCCTTGGGCTTGCCGAAATCGCCCAGGCCGGCGGCCTGGTAGTCGACGCTGTGCAGCTTGGCCAGGGTGTCGATCTTGTCGTTGTAGAGGTCGGCGCGCTGATCCTTGGGCAGGGCTTCCAGCTGCGGCTGGGTGAACACCCGGCCGGGCACGAAATCCATCACGTAGAAGCTGGTGCCGATCACGTCATCGTCTTCGCACAGCAGGTGCATGGCCGGCACCGGCACCTCGCTGTGTTCGCCGAGCGCCTTCATGACGCGGTATTCCCGGTCCACCTGGTGGGCGGACGGCAGCACCTTGCCCGGCGGCTTCTTGCGCAGCACGTACTCGCGGTCGCCGCTCTGCAGCAAGTAGGTGGGGTTGGACTGCCCGCCCTGGAACTGGCGCACCTTGAGCGCGCCGTCGAGCAGATTGTGCTGTTCCAGGTACTCGGCGAGACGCGCCTCATCCAGGCGGTGCGCCTCAAGCACAGGGACGATTTCCGGTTGACCTTCCATAACTCTTCCTCGAATCAAGTTCGCGGCGCCGCTGTGGGAGCGAGCCTGCTCGCGAAAGGGTGGCGAAGCCACCCGGCAGGATTCCAGAGACCTTGTTGGTAATCCGCTTTATAAAGCCTCTGGTATCCTGCCGGCCGGCGTTACCGGCCTTTCGCGGGCAGGGCCCGCTCCCACAAGAGCTGTTCCATAATGCCGGTCGCTAACAAATGGTTTCGCCGCCGTCGGCGACGATGGTCTGCCCGGTGACGTAGGCGCTGGCCGGGCTGGCCAGGAACAGCGCCACGCCGGCGATGTCCACCGGCTCGCCGATGCGCCGCACCGGGGTGCGCTCCTCGGCGCGCTGGCGGCGCACCGGGTCCTCGGTGAGCGCCTTGGCGAAGTCGGTACGCACCAGGCCGGGGGCGATGCTGTTGACGCGGATGTTGCGCGGGCCCCACTCCACCGCCAGGTTGCGCGCCAGGGCCGCTTCGGCGGCCTTGGAGACGCCGTAGGTGCCGATGGTGGCGTTGCCGCGCAGGCCGGCGATGCTGGAAATAATAATCACGTTGCCGCCGCCGTTCTTGTCCATTTCCGGCAGTACCCGGTTGCACAGCCAGAAGGTGCCCTTGGCGTTGGTGTCCATGATCTTGTCCCAGGCCTCGTCGGTGAGCTCGGAGGTGGGACCGTAGACCGGGTTGGTGGCGGCGTTGCAGACCAGAATATCAATGCGGCCGAAGGCGGCCAGGGTCTCATCCACCAGGTTCATCAGGTCGTCTTTCTTGCCCACGTTGCAAGGCACGGCGATGGCCTCGCCGCCGGCGGCCTTGATCGCCTCGCAGACCTGGTGGCAGGGCTCCGGCTTGCGGCTGGAGATCACCACCTTGGCGCCCGCGGCGGCCATTTCCTCGGCGATGGCCTTGCCGATGCCCTTGGTGGAGCCGGTGATCAGGGCGACCTTGCCTTTCAGATCGAAGAGCTTGCTCATTGTTGTTCTCCCGGAATCGTTCTTAGCGGTAACGGCCCAGTTCCAGCTTGGCGATGGAGTCCAGATGCACTTCGTCGGGGCCGTCGGCCAGCCGCAGGGTGCGCAGGTTGGCCCAGGCGCTGGCCAGGAAGGTGTCCTGGCAGACGCCCAGGGCGCCGTGCACCTGAATGGCGCGGTCGACCACGTTGGCGGCCATTTCCGGGGCGATCACTTTGATCATGGCGATTTCCTGGCGGGCCACCTTATTACCGACGGTGTCCATCATGTGCGCCGCTTTCAGGGTCATCAGCCGGGCCTGCTCGATCTCCAGACGCGAGCGGGCGATGTTCTTGCGGATCGAATCGAACTGGGACAGCTTGCGGCCGAAGGCCTCGCGCTCTTCCACCCGCTTGCACATGGCTTCCAGGGCGCGCTCGGCGACGCCGATGGAACGCATGCAGTGGTGGATACGGCCCGGGCCCAGGCGGCCCTGGGCGATTTCGAAGCCGCGGCCTTCGCCGAGAATCAGGTTGCTGGCCGGCACCCGCACGTCGGTGAAGGTGATTTCCGCGTGGCCCTTGGGGGCGTGGTCGTAGCCGAACACGTGCAGGGCGCGCTCGATCTTCACGCCGGGGGTGTCCAGCGGTACCAGAATCTGTGACTGCTGCTGGTGGCGCGGCGCGTCCGGGTCGCTCTTGCCCATCACGATGGCGATCTTGCACTCGCTGGACATGGCGCCGGAGGACCACCATTTGCGGCCGTTGATCACGTAGTCGTCGCCGTCACGCTTGATCTCGGTGCAGATGTTGGTGGCGTCGGACGAGGCCACCGCCGGTTCGGTCATCGAGAAGCAGGAGCGAATTTCGCCGTTGAGCAGCGGCTTGAGCCACTGTTCCTGCTGTTCCGGGGTGCCGTAGCGGGCCAGCACTTCCATATTGCCGGTGTCCGGCGCCGCGCAGTTGAAGATTTGCGGGGCGATGGCGCTGCGGCCCATCACTTCACACAGGTGGGCGTAGTCGTAGTTGCTGAGGCCGGCGCCGTGCTCGCTTTCCGGCAGGAACAGGTTCCAGAGCCCTTCGGCTTTGGCCTTGTTCTTCAGTTCCTTGATGATCGGCGGCGGGGTCCAGCGGTCGTCGCTGTTGCCGTGCTGTTCGGCGTAGACGGCCTCGGCGGGGTACACGTGGGCGTCCATGAAGGCGACGAGCTGGTCATACAGGGCCTGGGCCCGGTCGGAAAGGGGCAACATCGGGGGGCTCTCCTCGAGGTTATCTCGTGTTTATTCTGGCATTCGAATCGGCCCCGAAATGTGGCATGACCGGATGGTCGCGTCAAATTTTTCGGAACGATGTTCCGAAATTACTGACCGGACAGGGAGGGGCATTCGCGCAGGCTGCCGAGGTAGCAGTCAACGAAGTGTTCGGCCTCGGCTTCCAGATCGAAGGAGTCGGGGATCAGCAGCCAGGTGTAGAGCATACCGGTCATCTGCACGTGCAACATGGTGATGGCACGCTCGATGTTGAGGGTGTCGGGCAGCTGGCCCTGGGCGATGGCGTTATTGAGGGTGCGGCGGATCTTGTCCGAGCCGTCCAGGTAGGTTTCCTGCTGGCGGGCCATGAGCGGGTCGGTCTGGGCGGTGAACTCGCATTTGTGGAAGATAATTTCAAACACGCGTTTCCGGCACGGATCTCGCACGGTATCGTGGAGCACGTAAACCAGCAGCTCGCGGAGCTTGCCCAGCGGGTCGGTCTCGTCCGGGCTTTCCGCCTGTTGGGAGAGGGACTCCATGGGCAGACGGTGCCGTTCGGTCATGGCGACGAAGATGTCGTGCTTGTTCTTGAAGTGCCAGTAGATCGCACCACGGGTGACGCCCGCCTCCTCGGCGATGTCACTCAGGGAAGAGCGGGACACCCCTTTCTTGTGAAACACGCGCTCGGCGGCATCGATGATCTGCTCGCGGGTTTCGAGGGCTTCCGCCTTGGTGCGCCTGGCCATCGGCTGCTCCTGGGTCGTTCGTGGCTAAGGATTCATGCTTTATTCACTATACATACGTTTTTGAATGTATGTATACTCCCAAGCTGTTTTTCCATCCGCTTTTAATAGAAAAACCGAGGTTCCCATGCGCACAGCTCCGGTTGCTTTACCGATTGCCCTATTTCTCAGTCTCGCCCTCGCGGCCTGCGGCGGCGACGACCAGGCGGGCGGCGACCGGCCGCCGCCGGAAGCCGGCTTTATCACCGTTGAACCGGAGCCGTTCACCATCACCAGCGAGTTGCCCGGCCGCACCACCCCGCACCAGGTGGCCGAGGTGCGCCCGCAGGTCAACGGCATCATCGAAGAGCGGCTGTTCGAGGAAGGCCAGCTGGTGGAAAAAGGCGAGCCGCTCTACCGCATCGACGACAGCCTCTACCAGGCGGATGTGGAGAGCGCCCGGGCCGAGCTGGCGCGCGCCCAGGCGACCCTGAAGTCCACCCGGCTGCGCGCCCAGCGGTTCGAGAAGCTGCTGGATATGAAAGCGGTGAGCCAGCAGGAGTATGACGAGGCGGAAGCGGCACTGGGCGAAAACGAGGCCCAGGTGGCGGCGGCCCGGGCGGCGCTGAGCAGCGCCCGCACCAACCTGGACTACACCACCCTGGAAGCACCGATCAGCGGCCGCATCGGCCGTTCCACGGTGACCGCCGGGGCGCTGGTGACCGCCAACCAGGCGCAATCCCTGGCGACCATTCGTCAGCTGGACCCGATCTACGTGGACCTGACCCAGTCCGCCCGCGAGCTGCGCCGCCTGCGCCAGGCGCTGGAAAACGGCGAGCTGGAAAAAGTCGGCGAGGACAAAGCGCGGGTCACCCTGCTGATGGAAGACGGCAGCGAGTATCAGGAAGAAGGCGTGCTGCAGTTCTCCGAATACGCGGTGGAAGAAAGCACCGGCTCGGTGACCCTGCGGGCCCTGTTCCCCAACCCGGACGGCGACCTGCTGCCGGGCATGTTCGTGCGCGCCAAGCTGCCCGAGGGCGAGCGCAGCGAAGCGATTCTGGTGCCGCAGAAAGGCATCGCCCGGGACTCCACCGGCCAGGCCACCGCCATGGTGATCAACGACAACGATCAGGTGGAGCGCCGCAACGTGACCACCGAGCGCGCGGTGGGCAACCGCTGGCTGATCGCCGAAGGGCTGAGCGGCGGCGACCGATTGGTGGTGGAGGGGCTGCAGAAGATCCAGCCGGGCATGACCGTAAAACCGGTGAAAGTGGACGAGGAAGACGCCGAAGCCGGCCCGCAAATGGAGAAAGGCGAAACCCCGCCGGAGCAGAAGCAGAAAGAGCAGCAGGAAGGGCTCGACGGCGAAAACCCGGCGTCCAGCGGCACCCAGTCGGGTGGCGGCGACAACCAGTAATCGGGGATTATCATGGCACGCTTTTTTATCGACAGACCGATTTTCGCCTGGGTGATCGCCATCGTGATGATGCTCGCCGGGGTGCTTTCGATCTACAACCTGCCGGTGGAGCAGTACCCCACCGTGGCGCCGCCGGAGGTGACCATCGAGGCCACCTACCCGGGAGCGTCGGCGAAGGTGGTGGAAGACTCGGTTACCCAGGTGATCGAGCAGCAGATGAACGGCATCGACAACCTGCTGTACATCACCTCCACCAGTGATTCGGCGGGCAACGCCCAGATCGCGATCACCTTCGCGCCGGGCACCAACCCGGACATCGCCCAGGTGCAGGTGCAGAACAAGCTGCAGCTGGCCACGCCGCTGCTGCCGCAGGAAGTGCAGCAACAGGGTGTGCAGGTGACCAAGTCCTCGGACTCCTTCCTGATGGTGATGGCGTTCAACTCCAAGGACGGCTCCATGAGCCGTTCGGACCTGGCCGACTTCGTCGCCGCCAATGTGCAGGACCCGATGAGCCGGGTGCAGGGCGTGGGCCAGATCCAGCTGTTCGGCTCGCAGTACGCGATGCGCATCTGGCTGAACCCGGACGACCTGAACCAGTACAACCTGACCCCGGCGGATGTGATCGCCGCGGTGGAAGCGCAGAACAACCAGGTGGCCGGCGGCCAGCTGGGCGGCGCCCCGGCGGTGGAAGGCCAGCAGCTGAACGCCTCGATCATCGCGCAGACGCGGCTGGAAGACCCGGACGAGTTCAAGCAGATTCTGCTGCGCGTCAACGACGACGGCTCGCGGGTGCTGCTGGGTGACGTGGCCCGGGTCGAGCTGGGTTCGGAAAACTATCAGGTGCAGGGCCGCTTCAACGGCTCGCCGGCGGCGGGCCTGGGTATCAACCTGGCGACCGGCGCCAACGCCCTGGACACCGCCGAGGCGGTGCGCGCCAAGCTGGAAGAGCTGCGCCCGCTGTTCCCGGACAACATCGAGGTCTCCTACCCCTACGACACCACCCCGTTCGTGGAAATCTCGATCATGGAGGTGGTGAAAACCCTGTTTGAAGGCATCGCCCTGGTGTTCCTGGTGATGTTCCTGTTCCTGCAGAACTTCCGCGCCACGCTGATTCCCACCATCGCGGTGCCGGTGGTGTTGCTGGGCACCTTCGCGATTCTGCTGGCGTTCGGCTTCACGGTGAACACCCTGACCATGTTCGGCATGGTGCTGGCGATCGGCCTGTTGGTGGACGACGCCATCGTGGTGGTGGAGAACGTGGAACGGGTGATGGTGGAGGACGGCCTCTCGCCACGGGAAGCGACGCGCAAATCCATGGGCCAGATCACCGGCGCGCTGGTGGGCATCGCCCTGGTGCTGTCGGCGGTGTTTATTCCCATGGCGTTCTTCCCCGGCTCCACCGGCGCCATTTACCGCCAGTTCTCGATCACCATTGTCTCGGCCATGGTGCTGTCGGTGCTGGTGGCGTTGATTCTGACGCCGGCGCTGTGCGCCACCATGCTCAAGCCGATCCACGCCGATCACCAGAAAACCAAGGGCTTCTTCGGCTGGTTCAACCGTAACTTCGACCGCGCCAGCCGCGGCTACCAGGGCAAGGTGGAGAAGATTCTCGGCCGCCGCGGCCGCTACCTGCTGATCTACGTGGCGATTGTCGGCGTGCTGGCGTTCGCCTTCATGCGCCTGCCCTCGGCGTTCCTGCCCGAGGAAGACCAGGGCATCATGCTGACCCAGGTGCAGCTGCCGGTGGGCTCCACCCAGGGGCAGACCATCGAAGTGCTGAAGAAGATGGAGAACTACTTCCTCGAAGAGGAACAGGGCGCGGTGGAGTCGATCTTCACCGTGGCCGGCTTCAGCTTCGCCGGCCGGGGCCAGAACTCGGGCATCGCCTTCGTGCGCCTCAAGGACTGGTCGGAACGGGACCTCTCCGAGGACGGCGTGCAGCATGTGGTGCAGCGCGCCATGGGCTACTTCTCGACGATTCGCGAGGCGGTGATCTTCGCCCTTAACCCGCCGTCGATTCCGGCGCTGGGCACCTCCGACGGCTTCAACTTCCAGCTGCAGGATCAGTCCGGGCTGGGCCACGAGGCGCTGTCCGAGGCCCGCGACCAGCTGCTGGCGGCCGCCAATCAGCACCCGGCGTTGACCGGCGTGCGCCATAACGGCCTGGCGGATACGCCCCAGTACAAGCTCAACGTGGACCGCGCGGAAGCGCAGGCGATGGGCATCTCGCTGTCGCAGATCAACAACACCCTGGCGGTGGCCTGGGGCTCCAGCTACGTCAACGACTTCGTCGACCGGGGCCGGGTGAAACGGGTCTATGTGCAGGGCGACGCGCCCTTCCGCATGCTGCCCGAGGACATCGGCGACTGGTACGTGCGCAACGACACCGGCGAAATGGTGCCGTTCTCGGCCTTCGCCAGTGGCGAGTGGATTTACGGCTCGCCGCAGCTGGAGCGCTACAACGGCCTCTCGTCGATGAACATCCAGGGCAACGCGGCGGCCGGCTACAGTACCGGTGACGCCATGGCGGCGATGGAATCGCTGGCGGCGGACCTGCCGGCGGGCATCGGCTACGAATGGACCGGGCTGTCGTTCCAGGAGCGCCAGTCCGGCAACCAGGCACCGCTGCTGTACGCGCTGTCGCTGCTGGTGGTGTTCCTGAGCCTGGCGGCGCTCTATGAAAGCTGGTCGATTCCGTTCGCGGTGATGCTGGTGGTGCCGCTGGGCATTATCGGCGCGGTACTCGGCGCCACCCTGCGCGGGCTGGAAAACGACGTGTTCTTCCAGGTGGGGCTGCTGACCACCATCGGCCTGTCGGCGAAGAACGCGATTCTGATCGCGGAATTCGCCAAGGATCTGGAGGACCAGGGCCGCGCCCTGCTGGACGCCACCCTGGAAGCGACCCGCATGCGGCTGCGTCCGATTCTGATGACGTCGCTGGCGTTCGGCCTCGGTGTGACGCCGTTGATGCTGAGCAGCGGCGCCGGCTCCGGCGCGCGTAACGCCATCGGTACCGGCGTGTTCGGCGGCATCACCGCCGCCACGGTGCTGGCGATCTTCTTTATCCCGCTGTTCTACGTGGTGGTGCGCAAATTGTCCGGCGTGCCGCTGACCGGCAAGAAAGAGGTGCGAGAATGAACCGCAAAGCCCTGACCGCGCTGTTCGCCACCCTGGCCGTGGGCGGCTGCACCCTGGCGCCGGACTACCAGCAGCCGGAGTCGCCGGTGCCGGCCACCGCCGGCGACAATCAGCGGATCGCCGAGGAACTGGTGCTGCCGGGCTGGGAAGCCCTGTTCCAGGACCCGCAGCTGCAGCAGCTGATCCGCACCGCGCTGAGCAACAACCGGGACCTGCGCCTGGCGCTGCTGGACGTGGCCGAGGCGCGCGCCCAATACCGCATCGAGGGCGCGGCGCTGTACCCGGAGCTGTCCGTGGACGGCGAAGGCAGCCGCCAGCGCCTACCCGCCGACCTGAGCCAGACCGGCGACAGCGAGATCCAGACCCAGTACAGCGTGGGCCTGGGCGTGGCCGCCTACGAGGTGGACCTGTTCGGCCGCCTGCGCAGCCTCAAGCAGTCCGCGCTGCAGCAGTACCTGGCCACCGAGGAGGCGCGCCGCAGCGCCCATATCACCCTGGTGTCCGAGGTGGCGAACGCCTACCTGACGCTGCAGGCGGACCGCCGCAATCTGCGCATCAGCCGGGAAACCGTGGAAGCCCAGCAGGAATCCGTGGACCTGGTGAAAGGCCGCTTTGATATGGGCCTGGGCTCGGAACTGGAAGTGCGCCAGGCGGAAGTGGCGCTGGAAACCGCGCGCGCCAACCAGGCCCGCTTCAAGCGGCTGGTGGCCCAGGACCGCAACGCCCTGGCGGTGCTGGTGGGCGCCCCGCTGCCGCCGCTGCCGGACAGCCCGGCGGAGGACCTGGACACGGAACTGGCGGCGCTGCCGGAAATCCCCGCCGGGGTGCCCTCGGCGGTGCTGCGCCAGCGGCCGGATATCCAGCAGGCGGAGTACAGCCTGAAGGCGGCCAACGCCAATATCGGCGCGGCGCGGGCGGCGTTCTTTCCGCGCATCGCCCTGACCGGCTCCGCCGGCACCGCCAGCAGCGAGCTGTCCGGCCTGTTCGAGAGCGGCTCGGAGAGCTGGTCGTTCTCGCCGAGCATCTCCCTGCCGATCTTCAGCGGCGGCCGTAACCGGGCCAACCTGGACGTGGCGGAAGTGCGCCGCGACCAGAACGTGGCGCGCTACGAGCAGACCATCCAGACCGCGTTCCAGGAAGTCTCCGACGCGCTGCAGGCGCGCGGCAGCTTCACCGAGCAGGAGCAGGCCCAGAACGCGCTGGTGACCGCCACCCGCCGCAGCCTGGCCCTGGCCGAGGCCCGCTATGAACAGGGCGCCGACGACTACCTGGCGGTGCTGGACGCGCGCCGCGAGCTGCTGAGCGCGGAGCAGGAGCTGGTTTCCGTGCGCCTGCAGAAGCTGGCCAACCGCATCACCCTGTACCGGGCCCTGGGCGGCGGCGTGTTCCCCGACCGCGCCATCCAGCTGTCGACCAGAACCCCTTAAAAAATAAAAACAATAATCGAACAGCGTATCTTTAGCCCCACCGGCAAGCTTCTTGCTTGCCTGTTGGGGACGAGCCTTGTGGGAGCGGGCCCCGCCCGCGAAAGGCCGGCAAAGCCGGCCTTTCGCTTGCAAGGCAAGCTCCCACAAGGCCATTTAGCACTCTCCCCTGCCACCACCGCGCTGGGTTAGGAACGGACATGCACCCTTCATTTATTTTGCGCCTTTGTCTGATCGCTTTGGGATTGACCCTTTACCTACCGGCCCATGCCGACCCTACCGTGGGCGTCCGCGCCGGCGGCGGCGAGGGGCTGCGCCTGTACAGCCTGTTCGGGCGCTGGCAGGCGCCGTGGCTGCAGGAGCATGCGGTGGCGCCGTTTTTCTCCGACCGGGTGCAGGCGTACTGGGACCTGAGCGTGGAGCGCTGGGAGGGCGAGGACACCGCCGGCCAGGCCAACAGCAGCGAGGTGTACATCGTCGGCCCGGTGTTGCGCGTTAACTGGCCCAGCCGGCGCCTGTTCCTGCTGGTGGGCGTGCAGCCTTCCTATATGACCCACAGCGTGATCGACGATGACGACATGGGCGGCAACATCCAATTCACCAGCCATCTGGAGCTGGCCTGGACGCCGCTGCAACGTCTGACCCTGGGCCTGCGCGGCCAGCACACCTCCAATTCACGCCTTTATAAGCCCAACCCGGGTATGAACCTGGCGTCGGTGACCCTGGCCTATAACTTCTAGATCCAACACACTGGCGTTTCCGCCCCTACGCCGTACAAGGAGTTCGCCCATGGGCCATCCGGATCGCCCGTCATTGCGCCTGACCGCCCTTCTGCTTTCTGTTTTCCCGGCGCTGGCGACGGCCCAGGAACCGCCGGCCGACGACGGCAACCGGCTGGACACGGTGACCGTGAGCGGCACGCGCCTGGAGCGCGACCTGGCCGATCTGCCCGGCGCCGCCACGGTGGTGGACGCCCGGCAAACCCAGCAGGGCCAGCCCGGCCTGCAACTGGACGAAAGCCTGGCGCGGGTGCCGGGCCTCTATCTGCAGAACCGCTACAACTTCGCCCAGGGTCTGCGCCTGTCCAGCCGGGGCTTCGGCGCGCGGGCGCCGTTCGGGGTGCGCGGCCTGCGCCTCAACGTGGACGGCTTTCCGGAAACCCTGCCCGACGGCCAGTCCCAGGTGGACGCCATCGACCTGGACGCCCTGGAATCCATCACCGTACTGCGCGGGTCGGCGTCGGTGCTGTACGGCAACGCCAGCGGCGGCGTGGTGGACATGACCACCCGCAGCGGCGCCGACCTGGTCTACCCGCAGCGCTTCAGCGTGTCCGGCGGCAGCGACGGCTTCCGCAAGACCAACCTGCAGCTGGGCGGCGCGGACGGCGGCAACCATCACTACCTGAGCCTCACCGGCGTGCGCTATCAGGGCCAGCGCGAGCAGAGCGAGATGGAGAAGTATCTGCTCACTTCGCGGGTGGGCCGCGCGCTCTCCGAGCACCGCGACATCGAGTTCTTTTTCACCGCCATGGACACCCCGACGGCTCAGGACCCGGGCGGCCTGACCCGCGCCCAGGTGGAACAGGACCGGGACCAGGCGACGCGCTTTGCCAACCTGCTGGACGCCGGCCAGGAAGTCAGCCAGCAGCGCCTCGGCGTGCTCTACCGGGACCGCAGCCTGGGCGGCGAGCTGCGTGCCCGCGCGTTCGTCACGCAGCGCGATTTCACCCAGCAACTGCCGTTCCCCGGCAGCAGCCTGATCGACTATGAGCGGCTGTTCTACGGCGTGCGCCTGGAGTACGTGGACCGGGTGCGGGCGTTCGGCCTGGCGCACCGCTTCCTGGTGGGCGTGGACGCGGACCAGCAGCGCGACGACCGGGGGCGCCGTTCGGTGAACGCGGACGGCCAGGTCACCGGCCTGACCGCCGACGAGGACCAGACCGCCACCGCCGGCGGCGTGTTCGTGCAGACCGACACCGACCTCAGTGACACCCTGACCCTGTCCCTGGGCGCCCGCGCCGACCGGGTGCGCCTGGACATCGACGACGACCTGCTCGCCGACGGCAACAACAGCGGAGATCAGGACTTCACCGAAAGCAGCTACAGCGCCGGCCTGAACTGGCGCTACCAGCCCCGCCACGGCGTCTACGCCACGGTCAGCAACGCCTTCGAAACGCCCACCTTCACCGAGCTCGCCAACCCCTCCGGCGCCGGCGGCTTCAACCCGGATCTGGAGCCGCAGAAAGCACTGAACCGGGAAATCGGCGGGCGCGGCCAGCTGGGCGATCGGCTGTTCTACGAGCTGGCGCTGTTCCGCGTGGAGGTGCGCGACGAAATCACCCCCTACGAGCTGGGCGGGCGCACCTTCTACGACAACGCCGCGCGCACCCGCCGCGACGGCGTCGAGCTGATGCTGGAGCACCTCACCACCGACACCCTGACGCTGACCCTGGCCTACACCTACTCCGACTACCAGTTCCAGCGGTTCTACGACGACCAGCAGGACCAGGACGTGAGCGGCAACCGGCTGCCCGGCCTGCCCCGCCACCACCTGTTCGCGGAAGCCGCCTGGCGCGGCCTGGACGGCCTGTTCCTGATCGCCAACGCCCAGTACAGCAGCGACGTGTTCGCCGAGAACACCAACGAAACGGAAGTGGACGACTACGTGGTGGCCGGCCTGCGCGGCGGCAAGGCGTGGCGGCTGAACAGCGGCGAGCTGACCCTGCACGCCGGGGTCAACAATCTGTTCGACGAAGAGTACTTCAGCAACTTGCGCATCAACGCCAACAGCGACCGGCCCGACCCGGCTGACCGCGGCTACTTCGAGCCCGCCCCCGGCCGCCACTTCTACGCCGGCGCCTCCTACGCCTGGTAAGTCTTGGTGATGCAGCCAAAAAAAACCGCCCCAGGGGATGGGGCGGGGAAAGGGGTCAAGGCAAACACAAGCCTTAGCGGGTCGGCTCTCCCGAGCCGGTTCAGAAAAAGCCGAGCGGATTGATGTCGTAGCTGACCAGCAGGTTTTTGGTCTGCTGATAGTGATCCAGAATCATCTTGTGGGTCTCGCGGCCGATGCCGGATTTCTTGTAGCCGCCGAAGGCGGCGTGGGCCGGGTAGGCGTGGTAGCAGTTGGTCCAGACGCGGCCGGCCTGGATGCCGCGGCCCATGCGGAAGGCCACGTTCATGTCGCGGCTCCAGACGCCGGCGCCCAGGCCGAACTCGGTGTCGTTGGCGATGGCCAGGGCTTCCGCTTCGTCCTTGAAGGTGGTGACGGCGACCACCGGGCCGAAGATTTCTTCCTGGAACACGCGCATTTTGTTGTCGCCCTTGAGCAGCGTGGGCTGGATGTAATAGCCCTCGCCGTGGTCGCCTTCCAGGGTTTCCTTGTCGCCGCCGGTGAGGAACTGGGCGCCTTCGCTGCGGGCCACTTCCATGTAGGACATGATCTTGTCGAACTGCTCCTGGGAGGCCTGGGCACCCACCTGCACGTCGGTGTCCAGGGGGTTGCCGCGTTTAATGGTTTTGGTGCGCTCGAGCACCATGGCCATGAACTCGTCGTACATGTCCTCCTGGATCAGCGCCCGGGACGGGCAGGTGCAGACTTCGCCCTGGTTGAAGAACGCCAGCACCAGGCCTTCCACCGCTTTGCTGATGAATTCCGGCTCCGCCTTCATGATGTCGGAGAAGTAGATGTTGGGGGATTTGCCGCCCAGCTCCACGGTGGAGGGAATGATGTTTTCCGCCGCGCATTTGAGGATGTGCGAGCCCACCGGGGTGGAGCCGGTGAAGGCGATCTTGGCGATGCGCTTGCTGGAGGCCAGGGCCTGGCCGGCTTCCTCGCCGTAGCCGTTGACGATGTTGAGCACGCCCTCGGGGAGCAGGTCGCCGATGATTTCCATCAGCTTGAGGATCGACGCCGGGGTCTGCTCGGCGGGCTTGAGCACCACGCAGTTGCCGGCGGCCAGCGCCGGCGCCAGCTTCCAGGTGGCCATCAGGATCGGGAAGTTCCAGGGGATGATCTGCCCCACCACGCCCAGCGGCTCGTGGAAGTGATAGGCCACGGTGTTGGCGTCGATGTCCGCGGCGGTGCCTTCCTGGGCGCGGATGCAGCCGGCGAAGTAGCGGAAGTGGTCCACCGCCAGGGGGATGTCGGCGTTGAGGGTTTCGCGCACCGCTTTGCCGTTGTCCCAGGTTTCCGCCACCGCCAGGGCTTCCAGGTTCTGCTCGATGCGGTCGGCGATCTTGAGCAGCAGGTTGCCGCGCTCGGCGGCGGAGGTTTTGCCCCAGGCGGGCGCCGCGCGGTGGGCGGCGTCCAGCGCCAGGTCGATGTCCTCGGCGGAGGAGCGGGGAATCTGGCAGAACACCCGGCCGTTCACCGGGCTGACGTTGTCGAAGTACTGGCCTTTGACGGGCGCGACCCACTGGCCGCCGATGTAGTTTTCGTAGCGTTCGTTGAAGGCGACCACCGCGCCTTCGCTGCCGGGATTGTGATAGATCATGTCGGGACACCTCGTGGCGTGTATTTCCTCGAGGTTAGCGCCGATGCCGGGTGGGCCGAATGCTACTTCGGTACTAGAAAGCCCCTTATTTAGTCGCGGGGCCGGTGGTCGACGGCGCCCGCGTGAGGGTGTGCTGCAGGGCCAGTTTGAGCTTCATGGGTTTGACCGGTTTGTAGATCAGGGTGGGGCCGTCGCGGGCGCAGCGCTGTTTCAGGTAGGGGCCGCGGTCGGCGGTGAGCATGATCACCGGCAGCGCCTCGGCGCCGGCCCGGCGGCGGTCCCGGTTGAGGGCGTCGGCGACGGTCATGCCGTTGTCGCCGCCCGGGTCCAGGTGGTAGTCCATCAGCAGCACGTCGGCCGGGTCGCGGCGCGGGTCCAGGTGCTCGGCCAGCGCCGGCACCGATTCCGCCGCCGCCACCCGGCAGCCCCATTGTTCCAGCAGGGTGCGCATGCCGGAACAGATGGCGCGGTCGTTATCCACCACCCAGACGCGGCGCCCGGCCAGGGTGCGTCCGGCGTCGGCGGCCGGCTCCATGGCGCGGGCCTCGGCGGCGCTGAGGCGCGCCAGCGGCAGCTGCAGGGCGAAGCGCGAGCCACGGTTTTCCCGCGAGCGCACGGTCAGGGGGTGATCGAGGATGCGGCTGATTTTTTCGACGATGGACAGGCCCAGGCCGAGGCCCCGTTCGTGGTATTTGACCGCCCGGGCGCCGCGTTTGAATTCCTGGAAAATATCGCCGATCTGATCGTCGCCGATGCCGATGCCGGTGTCCGCCACCACCACTTCCACCCGCTCGCCGCGCCGGCGGCAGCCGAGCAGGATCGAGCCGCGATCGGTGTAGCGCACCGCGTTGGAGAGCAGGTTGCGCATCACCCGGCTGAGCAGTTGCGGGTCGGAGCGCACCACCGCGGAGCTGGGCACGTAGCGCAGGCGCAAGCCCTTGGCGGCGGCCATCTGCCGGTACTCCTCGGCGAGCACGTCGAGCAGCCGGCGCAGCGGGAACACGCCCGGCTCGGCGCTGACCACGCCGGCGTCCAGCTTGGAGGCGTCGGCCAGGGTGGTGATCAGCGATTCCAGGTCGAGCAGCGCGGTGTCGATATGGCTGAGCATGAACTGGGTGTTGTGGTCGGGCTGGTCCTGCAGGGCGCTGGTGAACAGGCGCGCGGCGTTGAGCGGCTGCATCAGGTCGTGGCTGACGGCGGCCACGAACTTGGTCTTGGAGATGTTGGCGCGCTCGGCTTTTTCGGTGGCTTCGCGCAGCCGCGATTCCACCCGCCGGCGCTCTTCGATTTCGTCCAGCAGTTGCTGGTTCGCTTCGCGCAGGGCCTGGGTGCGCTCGCGCACCTGCTCGGCCAGCACCACCGAGTGCTGGAAGGCGGCGTAGGGCGCGGTGGGCGCCATGTTGCTCTCTTCCACCCGTTCGATCAGGGCGTCGCAAATACGCCGCAGGCGGGCGTTTTCCGCCATCAGACGCGCTTCGTGGAGGTCCCAGGGTGACGCCGGCTCATTGTCGGGCGCGTTGTCTTCGGCCAATCGCCACCCCCGTCATGGTCTGGTTGATGTGCATGCCGTTGAACTGCTCGCCGTAGGTGTTGAAGCCCACCACGCTGTGCCGGCGCAGCAGCGCCGAGGCCTGGTCGACGGTGCCGTCCGCTTCGATCTCCTGACGGCGCAGGCAGCAGTCGCAGCCCAGGGTCACCCAGGCCGGGCCCAGGCGCTCTTCGATGTCGCTGAGGGTCTGGTCCAGCTCGTCGAGAATCGAGCCGGTGTGCATGGCGGTGAGCACGATGCCGTTTTCCACCGCGCAATAGAACGACAGGCTGAGGTCGTCGTTGACGCGCTGAATGGAGCGGGCGTAGTAGTCGTTGTTGATGCGCACGGCCAGCGGGTAGCGGGCGAACACCACGTCGTCCAGCTCCGCCACCGGCACGCCGACCAGGCGGGCGTAGGCTTCCGCCGCCGGTTCCGCGTTGAGTTCCTGGACCACGCGCCGTTCGGCGTCGGCGGCGGTGACCACCAGCTTCACCGTGGCCGGGCGCAGGTGGTGGAAGCTGAACACTTCGAAATCCAGCGCGCTGTTGATCATCAGCACCATGGCGGCGTTGCTGTGGAAGGCGCCGTCGCTGTAGACGTAGGTGCCGGACAGCCGGTAGTCGTCGCCGGCGGAGCCGCCCAGGCTGGTGATGCTGCCGAGCGCCGAATTGAGGGTGGCGAGCACCAGCTCTTCGTTCACCGAGAGGCCGTCCAGCAGGGTGAGCACGAAGGTGTTGTCGGCGTCGACCCGCGCCACGGACGCGGCGCGGCACTCGCACAGCAGGCTGTCGGTGAGCTGCTGGGCGTCGGCCAGGCTGAAGCCGTCGAGCCGCTCGATCAGGCGCGCACCCACCGAGAAGAAACGGCGGTCGAAGCCGATGGCGACGATGGTGCCGCTGTCGTAGCCGCGGCTGGTGATCTCGCCGGCGGAGGTGCAGCCGCACAGGGGCAGATCGCCGAAGGCTTCGGCGAGGGCGCCGGCCAGGCGGTCGAGCCGGTAGTCGATGGAGCAGAAGAACAGCACGCAACCGAGATGATCGTGCCGCAGCTTTGCGGCCAGCTCACCGGCGGCGAGGCGCTCGTCGCGGGCGTCGCTGAACGCGGTGACCACGGCGCTGGGCGGAATCGCGTTCATCGCTCCCTCGCTTGCGGGGCACGCAGATAGGCGGCGAAGTCGATGTCGCCGGCGGACAGGATCGCCTGCACCCGGTTGTTGGCGCCGAGCTTGCGCAGGATCGCGGACACATGGGCCTTCACGGTGCTTTCGGCGATATTGAGCTGGTAGGCGATCACCTTGTTGGAATCGCCGCGCGACATGCGTTCGAACACCTGCAGCTGCTTGCGGGTGAGCGTGGCGAGCACGTCGGAAAGGTCCTCCGGCTCGCGGCGCGCGACGGTGCTTTCTTCGCCGGCGCCGGACCCGGCACGGATGATGTCCGCCGGCAGGTAGATGGAGCCGGCCAGCACCTGCTCCAGGGCCTGGATCATCTGCTTGCGGGGGGTGGACTTGGTAATAAACCCGACCGCGCCGTAGGTGATGGTCTGCAGGATCACCCGTTTCTCTTCCTCGGCGGAGACGATCACCGCCGGCAGGGTGGGAAACAAATTGCGCAGCCGCACCAGGCCGCCGAGGCCCTGCATGCCGGGCATATTGAGGTCCAGCAACACCAGATCCAGGTCGTCGTGACGGCCGGCCACCGCCAGGGCGGAGTCCAGGTCGGACGCCTCCAACAGCGTGCTGCCGGGGAAGCCATCGTCGATCACCCGGGCGATGGCCTCGCGGAACAGGGGATGGTCGTCGGCGATCAGCACCTGGTACATGGTTATCGGCTCGTTGGAATTCTTATCAGGCTCATAACCCCGAATTTACCACGACCGGGCGCGCCCCGGCGGCACTGTGGCGTGAATATTCGCCTAAAGTCGTAGACGCATCACAGATCCAGCTTTTTGCGGATGTCGTCCGCGCTCTGCTTGGTCAGGTCCTTGTCGATTTCGCGGCTGACCGCGTCGCGGGTGGTGGGGTCGAGCTTGTCGCGCAGGGCGCCGAGAAAACGGGGCTCGGCGACCAGGATGAAGCGGTCGGCGCGGCCCTGCTCCAGGTTGTGTTTCATGTACTCGGCCACTTCCTTGGCGAAGAAGGCAGCGTGTTTGTCCGAGGTCGCCTGCTGGTTGCCGGTGGCGCGCGGGTTGCCGTGCAGGGCGCCGCTGCCCTCGGACCCTTTGCCGCCGGTGCGCAGATCGCCCACGTGGGCCTGGCTTTCCGGGTGATCGAGCTGGTCGATTTCCTTGAAGGTACCCACTTCGTGGGCGAACACCCGGGCGTGGGCGGCGTTACTGGCGACGATATAAGTAGTCATGGTGCCTCCTTTCGGCAATCACTGTGTTCCTGAACACAGCATTGCGGGTCAAGGAGGCGCCCTTCAAGCGGAACCGGCCGCGTTGGTGTAAAAGAGGTTTAAGCGATGGGGGCGCCGCGCGGGTCCTGGGAGTCGCTGCGCAGCCGGAAGGTGCCCTCGCCGAGGATCAGCAGGGTGTCGTCCTCGCTGTACACTTCCACGGTGGAGTTGAAGATGCGGCTTCCGCCGGCCCGTTTAACGCCGATGGCGCGGATGTAGCCGGGGCCGGCCTGGCCGGTGAAGGTGGTGGTCATGGACAGGGTGAGCGCCTTGCGGATCCGGTCCGGGTAGGGGCAGAAGGTGCCGGCGCAGGCGCCGGCCACGTCCAGCAGGGTGGCGAGCACGCCACCGTGTACCCGGCGGCCCAGGTTGAGGTGGCGCTCGTCGACCTGCATGCCGACCACGACCCTGCCCTCTTCCCATTCCAGAAATTCCAGCCCCAACAGGGCCGGGAAACCATGGCTGAACTTGGCGGTGGCCGTGGCCATGGTGTATTCGGACGCCGGCGTGGCGCTACTGCTGCTGCTCATTCACTGTCCTCAAATATCCCGGCCCTGCACCATTTGCCGGACCTGCTCGACCACTTCCTTGAGGCGCGGGCCGAGGTTTTCGATCAGGATGCGGCGGCTCAGCCGCAGCGACGAGCCGCCGCAGTTGAACGGCACCACCTGACCGCCGTTATCCAGGATCAGCGGCACGCCCACGGCGCTCACGTCCCGGTTCCATTCGCCGTCGGAGGTGACGAAGCCGTACTGCTCGTATTCCTTGAAGGCGCGCTCCAGGCCGCGCTGGATGTCCGGCCAGGCGTCCGGGTTCTGGGCGCGGATCGCTTCGTAATAGGGCTCGCGCTCCTTGGCCGGCAACGCCGCCAGAAAGGCGCGGCCCACCGCGGAGGTGCCGATCGCCACCCGCGAACCGACGGTCAGGCGCAGCACCAGCGGGCCGGAGCCCTGGCACACCTGGATGTAGGTCATGGACGCGCCGTCCGGGGCGCCGATGGCCACCAGGCAGTCGGTGGCGTCGGACAGTTCCTGCATGAAGGGCCGGGCGATGTCGCGCACCCCTTCGCTGGCCAGATAGCGATAGCCGAGATCCAGCACGCCGGGGCCGAGCCGGTACTTCTCCAGGTTCTCGGCGTAGCGCAGGTAGCCGAGCTGGGTCAGCGTGGCGGTCATCCGCGATACGGTGGGACGGGGGATGCTGGTGCGCTTGGCCAGTTCCGCGTTGCCCAGGTATTCGTCGGAGGGACCGAAACAGCGCAGGATTTCCAGGCCGCGTGCCAGCGCGGTAACAAAATTACGGTCCTTATCCGCGGACCCGTCCTTTCCAAGAGCGGCTCGTCGCATGTGGCATTTCCTCGATTCAGGCTTCGGGATCAGCGGGTCCCGGCTGGCAAATGACCAGCATCGGGCCCGCTGTTGTTTTATTCGTCGCTTTTATAGTTGTGCATAAAGCCCGCAAATATAACAAAAACCCATTTCACTTAGGAGGGCACGGGCGTTCTACCTTCGGCCAAGCCGTCCTGTACAGGCTCAGTGTTTCATGCCCGGCAGGTTGAGCGAGGCGGTGTTGCCACCGTCCACCGCCAGCGCCTGGCCGGTGATGTAGCTGGCGTCGTCGCTGGCCAGGAACGCCATGGCCGCGGCGATTTCTTCCGGGCGGCCGTAGCGGCGCAATTCGCAGCGGCTGCCGAGTTTCTGTTCCTTGTTGTTGTCGCGGGCGTAATCGAACACCGGCTTGGTCATGCCGGTTTCGATCAGGCCGGGGCAGACCGCGTTGACGCGCACGTTGTACTGGCCGAGATCGCAGGCGGCGGTCTTGGTCAGGTTGATGACCGCGGCCTTGGAAGCGCTGTAGGCGTTGCCGCCGGCGCCGGAGCGGATGCCGGCCACGGAGGCGGTGTTGACGATGGCGCCGCCACCCTGGGCCTGCATGTGCTTGCCCACGGCGCGGATGAAGTACATCGGGCCCATCAGGTTGACGCCCAGAATCGCCTGCCAGGTTTCGGTGTCGCTGTCGGTGATGGTGGAGTAGTCGTGGCCGGCGATGCCGGCGTTGTTGACCAGCGCATGCAGGGTGCCGTGGGCGGCGAGCACCTCTTCCACCAGGGCGTTGACCGCCTGTTCCTCGGAGACGTCCACGGTGCGCAGGGTGACCCGGGTGCCTTCGGGCAGGTGGGCGGCGGTCTCTTCCAGGCCTTCCTGGTTGCGGTCCACCAGCACCAGGCGGGCGCCCTCTTCGGCGAAGCGGCGGGCGGCGGCGCGGCCGATGCCGCTGCCGGCACCGGTGATCAGGACGTTGCGCTGGTCGAAACGCTGCATGGAGGTCTCCTGGAGTTTGTTTGTGCTTTTTTTGGAAGATGACATGAGCTGGACGGGGGGTCAAGATTTTGGAATGCTGTTTCACTAAATAGACTGGATTAGGACTCCGTAGCACGGCGCGGGGCCCGGGAGTTTTGCCCAGGCCCCGCCGTGAACCCGTCCCTGGGGGCTTGTGTTCGGCTCCCTGCCTCACACAGTCCTGGGCAAAACTCCCGGGCCCCGCGCCTGCGGTGGTGCGGACTCCTAAGCCGGGCCGTCGTTCGGGCGTCCGGCACACAGCGTCTGCGGTGGTGGGGATTCCTGGGCCGAAGCTTCTGAAGGTGCCGGCCTCAAGGGGCGCTACGAAGCCCGACTTGTGGGAGCTTGCTTGCAAGCGAAAGGCCGGCTTTGCCGGCCGGCAGGATCCCAGAGGCGCTGATTGTGCCGTTGCTGTGGGCTTGGGTTGCTGGCCCGTTCACTCGGGATGGGGCATCCTGGGTTGGTTTTTCAACTTGTGACTTTCAAAGTGCGGTTGTTTGCTTCTAGCTTGCGGTTTGTGGCTGGACGCTTGCGGCCGACTTTTTGTGTTTCGTTTTTTCGGGAGAGTGTTTCATGAAACATCTGGACCAGTTCTATATTAACGGCGGCTGGGTGAAGCCCAGCGGCGAGGCGAAGGCCCATGAGGTGATCAATCCGGCCACGGAGGCGTCCGAGGGGACGGTGTATCTGGCCGGTAAGGCGGATGTGGACGCGGCGATTCAGGCGGCGCGGGATGCGTTCGAGAGTTTCGCGGCGACGCCGTTGGAAGAGCGTCTGGCGATGCTTGAGAAGATCATGGGGATTTATCAGTCGCGTCTGGATGATATGGCGGAGGCGATCAGCCGGGAGATGGGCGCGCCCCGTCACGGGCTGGCGGCGAAGGTGCAGGCGCCGATGGGTCTGGGCCACGCCAAGGCGACGCTGGGCGCGGCACGGGAGTTTCCGTTCGAGCAGAAGCTGGGCCGCGCCACCGTGCGCCGTGAGCCGGCGGGTGTGTGCGCGTTGATCACGCCGTGGAACTGGCCGATGAACCAGGTGATGTGCAAGGTGGCGCCGGCGATCGCGGCGGGCTGCACCATGGTGCTCAAGCCCAGTGAGTTCGCGCCGCTGTCCGCCCATGTGCTGGCGGAGATCATCGACGAGGCGGGCCTGCCCAAGGGCGTGTTCAATATGATTTACGGCGACGGCGCCGAAGTAGGCCCGATGCTCTCTTCCGATCCGCGCGTGGACGTGGTGTCGCTGACCGGTTCCACCCGTGCCGGGGCGTCGGTGAGCAAGGAAGCGGCGGATACCTTCAAGAAGGTGTCGCTGGAGCTGGGCGGCAAGTCCGCCAATATCATTCTGCCGGACGCGGATTTTGAGAAGGCAGTGAAGCACGGTGTGGCGTCGATGATGAACAACACCGGGCAGAGCTGTAACGCGCCGTCGCGGATGCTGGTGCCGGCGGACAAGCTGGCCGAGGCCGAGGCGATCGCCGCCAAGGTGTGCGAGAGCCTGAAGGTCGGCGACCCGGCGGATAAGGACACGGTGATCGGCCCGATCGCCAACGAGCGCCAGTTCAAGCGCGTGCAGTCCATGATCGAGAAGGGTCAGGAAGAAGGCGCCAAGCTGGTGTGCGGCGGTACCGGCAAGCCGGAAGGTCTGGAAACCGGTTTCTACGCACGGCCGACGGTGTTCAGCGAGGTGAACAACCAGATGCTGATCGCCCGCGAGGAGATCTTCGGGCCGGTGCTGGTGATGCTGCCCTATAAGGACGTGGACGACGCGGTGGCGATCGCCAACGATTCGGACTACGGCCTGTCCGGCTATGTGTACGGTGCCAGCGAAGAGGACGCCGCCAAGGTGGCCGCCCGTCTGCGGACCGGCATGGTGCATCTGAACGGCGCGCAGCTGGATCCGCCGGCGCCCTTCGGCGGCTACAAGCACTCCGGCGTCGGCCGCGAGTGGGGCGTGTACGGCCTCGAGGAATTCCTCGAAGTGAAATCCGTCTTCTACAGCGCCTGAAGCGCGCCACTTGTGGGCCTGTAAAGGCGGGCCTTGTGGGAGCGGGCCCTGCCCGCGAAAGGGAGCGAAGCTCCCGGCAGGATGCCAGAGACATGTCTAACGGTAGCTCAAACAAGGTCTCTGGAATCCTGCCGGCCGGCTGATGCCGACCTTTCGCTTGCAGGCAAGCTCCCACAAACCTCGCTTCGTAGCCGCCCTCGGCGGTGAATTTTCCAAGGAGCGCCGGTATCGGGTGGGCCCGTCCAGGACCGTGTTTGGCCAGGGATGGCCAAACGCCGAGCCTTGTATGTTCAATACCGATGAACAGTTAAGGTTGTCCACCAGTT